>Ga0193736_1000040_pt1 | contig 26272 bp, 31 predicted proteins | sample L2m1metaG_FD_160566 | JGI IMG/M metagenome (GOLD analysis project Ga0193736, IMG submission 160566) | Soil microbial communities from a riparian zone of the East river system, Colorado, United States - L2m1 | ecosystem: Environmental > Terrestrial > Soil > Riparian zone | place: USA: East River... | reverse complement strand
CCTTTACCCAAGAAACAGTTCCTTTAACATCTATTTCACCCTTCAAAGCTGTTCCTTCACAAGGAGCAGTATCATTATGTACCCCACCTCTGACAGACCAGACAAGAGAATCATTTGGATTCATTGTTGGAATTATCTTTGCGTATCCAGTCATCTCGACGTTTTTCCACTCCTCAGATCCTGGGAGTCTTAGCGCTTCCATTCTGACCTCACCAGCGTATTTCCCGTTTTCAAGTCGTCCGCTTATCTGCCATGAGCCATCCATTTGACGAGAAATGTTTGAGGCGGGGTTGAATCCTGGGTCCTTTGTAGGATTGTTCATATCAATAAACCATTCTCTCCCTCCAGGTTTTGTAGGATAGATTTCCAATATTCCAAATTTGTCAGAGTTTTTCATAATATCAGAAAGAGATGTCTTTGAAATTGGAACATAGTAGTAGGTCATTGCAAAAGCGCCGACAATCAAAGATAATGTAATAAACATCCTAATATTTTTAGGTCTCATCCATCTCCTATTCCTTTCTATTATACAGTTTATAATTGTTAATCTTCAGATCTGTGTCTTATTTAGATAATTTGCATTGGTTAGAATAGGAAATATTTTTGCATTTGTATTACATAATGAAATATCTGAAAAATGTTCTCTGAATTATCTATATTGAGAGGACTATCGAGATTCTATTTTTAATGATTGTAAAATTTGCTTGATAGTGGGTAAATAGGTATCAAATTTAGAACTTTCGGCGCTATACTGGAGAACATAAATTTTTTTGCCAAATGCTACCCATGAGTGCATTATCTCAAAAGAAACAGGATTTCCAATATTTGGTAACGTTGAAAAAACAACTTGATAACCAGGATGGCCAGCCAGAGTGGCAGGGTCAGAGCTTAAGATTTTGACTTGATTTGTTTGATTAAGGGAAGAAAGTGTCATATTAGTAAAATCCTTGAGAGATACATTTTGCTGGTAGTTCATTACAGTTATGGTTAATCTAGGTGGAACTGGATCGGAAAGATTTTGTAGCGGACCATAAAATGCTGCTATCTGAGTATACTCTGGTAGACCGCTATTTGAGAAAGTCCAGTTTGAAGGAAACAACATAAATATTCCATGTTGTGAGTTTCGATAAGCAAGCTGGTTTGTAGATGATCCGTTAGTAACGATTGATTCAAGTTCAGAACCATAACTAATCTTATTTGTATTTGAGTCTGAGCTTTCAATTGCAACAACAAGATTTGATGAGATTATTATTTGAAATAAGAGTGCAATACTAATTAATCCGCAAATTGTCAATAATCTGCTAGTAAATAAATTCATAGTCTTTATCGAGAAGTAACGAATGAGTCCTTTAATTGTTTCTATTCAAATTAGGCTATAATCAATTGAATTCACGTGTGTAATAAACCAGCCTACTATGAGCTACTCAATTTGGGCTGTAGGCTTAGGCTGTAGGATTTAGCATTACTAGATTCATATAGAAAAATAAACAAGAAAAATATTTGCTTAAATGATTATACAAACTATTTAAATCATAATGACTACATTAATTTAATGGAAACGATGAAATGTGACTATTGTAGAAAACAAATACATTCCTTAAATCACTTCTTGGATATGTTCGTCTGTAATACCTGTTATCATAAATTAATTTCCCATGTGTTCTATCCAGGGAAAATCAATGCTTGATGGTTAGACTGTACAATAACGCTAGGGCTAAATTCGTTACCGTAATAGATATCGCTGCTTCTATATAACGCTTAAACATGCGTATTGGCTAAATAATTTAACCTATACTCCATAGAATGCTACTCCCATAAGAAAATTATCTACTCATTTAACTATGATCACTTTTTTGGGTAGCGTTTATAAAATATGTAAACCTAGATAATATTGATAATTTTGGTCTCGTCTGATAAGCACTCATTTAACACTGACATAACTGATGAAGAAGAATTGAGGGAGATTCAAAAGGTTGAGAAAATATTGAGCTCGGATGAACAAGTTCTCCTAGTTGCTAGACAATCCAGATTGATGCCAGGTGGCTCGGCTCTAACACCAGACTCTATCATAGCTACCGATAGAAGAATAATTATGAGAGACCCATACATGCTAGGCTTAAAATCTGAACTTATTGATATTCCCTATGACGTAATAACCAGCGTAAAACTCCAGAAGGGTGTATTTACCTCAACTATTTTATTTAAGGCACCATCGATGGTAAACAAGAGCAAGTTAGGCCTTCTTGATGAGAATATATCCGGAGAGGATGACCAAGAAGGTGTGATGGAGGCTCTCTCAAAGGACAAGGCTGAAGAACTTTTAGAAATAATCAGGCGGCGAATGAAAGAATCCAGTGACGATAGATCAATAAGTGTTGATAATATCTCAATCGCGGATGAAATTGAGAAGCTCTCCGCATTAATGAAAAAAGGAGTTTTGAGTGAATCTGAATTTCAGAAAATGAAACAACATCTTTTAGAAAAAATGTAATTGGATAAAGTTGCAAATTGGTTGATCCATATGTTGATTCAACCTTTTTTTATTAATGAATGCCATTCCATCCATAACAAAAAACATACAGATAATAAATCTCAATTCCTTATCACTAGTGAAATCTACAAAACGAAATATGTTTGCTTTTATTTTGTGACAAGCTATGCTTTTTTCCAATTATCTCGAAAGTAAGGTAAGACTTTTTTTGAAAATAATCTAATAAATTCAATTTCATCTGGACTTGTGCTATGTATGTAAATTTTTGTAAAACCAGCATTGAGATACTTTTCGATCGGAGTAATTAGGTCCTCTATGGAGGTAACTATTATAGTGGATTTCTTTTGTTCATCATCTGACACTTCTCTTTTCGCTTTTTCTTCTAAAACCCTTGGATCATTAATATTAGTATCAAACGCATTGTCTATTTGTGTAGTACGCCAGAACTCGGCTGCCTTAAATGCTTTATCGTAATCCTCAGAATAAGACACTTTTGGTTTTGCTATTTTTTCAAGTGAATTAATATCCTTGTTTGCTTTCTTAGCAGCACTATCAAACACTTCGAATATTTCTTTTACTCCTTCAGGTTTTGAAGTTGTAATCAGCCCGTCCGTATACTCAGCCGCTGCTTTGATTGCATTAGTACCAGAACCTGCCATAAACAAAGGTATGTTCGTTGAAGGAGGTGTGTACAGTTTGGCGTTTTGGATTTTAAAATATTTTCCTATAAATGTTACAAAGCCATCCTCATCTACGCTACAGTGAATATTGCTATTTTTTTTATTATTATTCAGTCGTGGCTTTTCTAAATCGTTAAAACTATTTTCGCTTTTATTCCATAATTTTTTGATGATTTGAATGGATTCGACGGTTCTCTCAACCCTAATTTCAGCAGGGGGCCAATCAAATCCCAAAGTTACTTCATTCATTGCCTCACCAGAACCCACACCAAGACCAATACGTCCAGGATATAATACATCTAGAGAAGCAAAAGCTTGTGCGATTAATCCAGGATTATATCGATATACAGCAGCAGTAACTCCAGTTATAAATTTCATTTTTTTAGTTCTTTCGGCGATGGCTGAAATCCAGACCCATGTGAAATTTCCATGTCCATTTGTATGTGACCATGGATGAAAATGGTCGCTCGTGAGAGTTGACTCGAAACCTGCCTTTTCTGCCTCTTTTACAAAATCAATCAATTGCTGCATTGAATATTGTTCTTGCGATGCCCAATATCCGATTTCTGTCATATTTTAATATGGTACATAATATTTATTAATCAGTTTTAAATTCAAAACTTGAAATGATACCAGAGAAGTCACTCTAATAGCATTACTATGTAGGGTAATTAGATCTGCTACAATAAATATAACAAAATTGAAGATGTAGAAATATTAATTAAATTGTTAAAATACAAAAAGCTTGGAATTTAGCCAACTCCGGTCGGTTCTTCTTTCTTCTGATGTTCTAATTTCATATGTTGTTGCTTTTCTTGTTGAGTTGCAAACACTATACCACAAATATGACATTTTAAATTGTCATTTTCAGACACAGCCTGTGACATTCAGATATCATCCCCATTATTCGACGTGGTGTAGAACATGTATATTAATCCACTCCATCATTTAAAACTGTTACTTAATCACATTTCGCTGTTTGTGCTAATTTTTGCCATCTCTTAGAGATGTTTTTGTCTTAGTTGAACTAAATTACGTCATCGCTTACGGTACTTGGTATTCGACCTTTTAAGATCCTTTATTGATTTTTATATTCTAGGAAATTTCTTTATTCTTTTCATAATCATTTGGACCTTTACTTTTTCCTCTTGATTTTTTCCAAAATTGGGTAGTTTATGGAGGCGGAGTTTAGCTCTGCAAACTTGTGGCCAATATTGAAATTTTACGAAGCTGCTTTATGAGATAACGCTTTTTTCAGCCATCTAGCGGAATTGCGTCATTACATATTATTGATGTATAATATGTAAGATGATATAGACTAGTAAAACTAAAAATTAAATACCCATCGTAGATTTAGTTTGCTCGTTACCAAAAATCATACCCAACTTATTATTCAGCAATATCGAGTACCTACTAAATCAAACAAAATTTCTAACTCTCTTACTGGTCCTATTTTAAAATCATTTTTTATCCCTTCTTCACTTTTAGTAATGCAATATGCTGTTTAAAATGTGCTAGTTTTTGAAATTCTGGTAAATCATTTTAAGTTTTGTTGTGCTACAACTAAGCAGGTAAGGATTTCGGTTTTTGACTCCGTTCACCGAAAGTCCCAGCTCTAACGACTATGGAAGGGATGCCAAACACGGGGCTGGCAACTCCCTTTCATAAAATTACTTGTGCAAATTTAGGAATTCATACGATTTTGATAACCAATACAATATCGAGTGTAGAGTTACCAATAATACTACCAAATTCATTCTTTGCTTTGTTGGTCAGATTCTTTACTTCCGGAAGATTTCCAATTTTCTCTACACCTTTCTTAACCCCGCCAAAAAATGTATCCCAGCCTAAGCCTATTAGTGCCAGAATAACTAAAATGACCAATATGAGTACAATCCATCCTATCAATAAAAATTACTTCCCATTATGTATGTTTTAAACTTTGAGTATCTTTTGCCAAAAATTGCTAGTATTCAGGATTGAACTAAAAATCTAATTTGTTGTTACATAACACAGTTCTAAATTCCGCAGCTTCTCATTTCATTTAAAATCATAATATGAAAGTATTCCATTGTCGCCTGAATTGGCTAAGAGGAGAAAGTAAACAGTTATGAAATGCATACTATTAAAGTTGAGATTAAAAAAACAAAAAAAGCTATCAGTAGTATCCTTTTTAAATACTGTAATGAATCCCATTATTACATTTACCTGATTGGATTGAATAACATACACAGCCATCTCTTAGCATTATATTTTGAAATATTATCGGATAGGCTGTTCCAGAGTTATCTTTATTTGGTATCAACGAGTCATGTGGAATAAAAGTAATTGATTCGGGGTCATCCTTATCTAAAAAACCAACCATAAGTTGAGATACCTCTACTTTATACCTGATTGAGTAAGGAAAGTTTCCCGTCTTATTCCACCACTCAATCCCCGAAAACTGATTTCCTCCAATATAATCAAAGTTCATCGAACCAAGTGAAAAATCAAAGGTTTCTGATATTCCTGTGATTTGATCAGTAATAGAATATTTAATTTGTCTGTTTATTTTGTTCAGCACCAACATTCGTAGGTATGAGTGTTCAATAATTGGTAATACTTTTGTAAACCTATATCTGTTGACACCCTGAAATATTGCTTCAAAGTAGTCTTGATTATCAAACTGACAGATAAGATTCAACTCAATCGGCACATTGCGGATTGTAAATAATTCCAGCAGGTAGAGCATCCAGGATTTGTCAGGTATTTGGTTTCCTAAATCAGCTACTATCTTGATGACGTCTGATACTGCTGTTGCCCCTGCAGGAAATATAGGTGCTCGTTGTTTCTTATCAGAAATACGACAAAATGATCCTACCCAATAATGCAATATTGTTAGATTAAGCGTTCTCTCTAAATAAAATTTCCTATACAATTCTTGGAAAAATTCAAAAGTAGCTTTAATTCGATATTCTCTAAAGGAACTTTTGAGTATTAAAAAGCTAAATAATCATTACTTAAAGAGGGCGAACGAATGGTTACAACCCTTCATTTTTATTATTGGTGTTAGTGTTGGTGTTGGTCCATGGGAACCTTTTTCCAATTATCTTATTCCAATTTATTTTTATTAATAAGTACAGGGTTATTAAAATTCCAGCGATACTTAGAATAACGGCTATTATGATAGCGGCTGGATTATCTGTATTTGTAAACGTTGAAATCATGCTGTCAACAAATGGTCTTCCTAAAAGAACTCCTATCCATACAATAAACTCATTATATAATAGCACTCCGATAAATACAGCAACAGCAAATTTCTGTGGGCTATATCTTGTCAGACCCAATGCAATGTAAATGAGATTTTCTGAAAATGGGATTATTGGGGCGACCAGTGCGCCTATCCAGCCGTACTTGCCCAGGAGTTTCTGAAGTGATATAGTTTTCCCTTTTGATTTTCTGGTGATGATATTGCGTCCAGAATATGCAAGATAAAAGATTATCATCTTCGCCGCAACAGCACCCGCTGTGCCAAATAGAGAGATTAAATGTGGATCCAAGTTCTTGTTGAATGCCGCTAGTAGAGGAAGGGGAAAATAGGGTATTGGTAAAAAGAACAATATATTTATGATAAAGCTCACCAACAGAATTCCCGGGTATCCAAAATAATCATACAGCGGGAGCAAGTCCTCGAGAGTAACCAAGATGGTAGACTAAGATCAAATAATATTATTAAGTGTTATAAAGATCGAGTCATAAGAGAACACAATTTGCAGCAAAGACATTGTGAATTAAACATTGAATTAGGATACATACATGTTAATTGATAAAATCAAATTGTCCGTCAAGAATGTGGTAATTTGTATATAGGATACCTGTATGAAATTAACTACTGATTGGAATTGTTCTTTGATAAAATATCTGAAGGATTGTTTCGCGAGTTTCCAAAAGCTCCAAATGTAAGGTCTCAAGTATTGCTGAATATTCACCAATTTGAAATCGGACAAAGTTATGTTACAGCAAAAATACAAAACAAATTCGCTGAAAACGTTACACTCAACATACAAGGAGGCCGACCAGGGATTGAACTTCAGGGTAGCCTCTTTAAGATTAAGAATCCTGAAAATCAAGATCCTTTACGATTTGCATACATAAGGGCAAACTTGATCCAAACCGGCAAAATATTTGTTAGAAAGCTTCCTGTTAATGGTATAAGAGATTGGTTATTAATCTATGAAGATACATTGGTTGAACTTTCGGTAAAAGATTCTTATGACGAGTTAGAAATTGTCGTAGTTTAAGAAAGTTTTGTCAAGACAAACTCTACAGTCGCACTTTGCCATTTGTATTTTTGATAATTTTTTACAAAAAAGGCATTCTAGTTTCCAGCATAATCTGGTCTGACTATGACTAGAGTATGACTAAGCATTAGAATCGAATTTAGAATCCAGAATAAATAAAAATTTGATACTTCAAAAAGAACTAAATAGATAATCCATCCTAAAAAAAGTAGTCAGTGACCACCACAGCCACAACCATGTTCTTCTCCGTGATGATGAGCACTAGAATTTTCAGAACATGTAGGACAAAGTGGACTATTATTTTCAGACATAAATGTAATCCCACAGGAACTACACTTTAACTTTTGAACGCCTTCCATTATTTGTTAAGCTCTAGAACCATAATTAATGTCTTTCTTGGTTAACAATTTTCAGATTCGCATAACATATCTATTTTACACCAAGTGAAACTGTGAAGCTAAAACAAGGTGTGAAGTACGTAAGGTTATATTCCCTCATAATTATTTAGGATTGATTGAAACAATTTGTGGTTATTCCTAGATTTAAAGAGAATACTACTGAAATAATGTATTTTGAACCAAGGATTGTCAAGATAGTCAAAGGCGATTCCATAACTTGGATTAATCGGGATACAAAAGTACATAACTTGATTTCGGGGGATGCAAACTCCTCATTGCAAAGTCCCTTTTTTCAGACTGGCAGTATGTTGCCAGGAGAATCAACTTCTGTCAAGATTGATAGTAATCAACAGAGCATACCATACTATTGTTCTATACATCCTTCTGAAAGAGGCGTCATAGCAATATTTCCCATACCCGAGGACCAGATGACAGAACAGGACAAATCAAAATTCTTAGATGACATGAACTTGTTCATATCTGACAACGCAAATCAAAAAATATTAACTCGCCTTCAGAGACAGCTAGATCCTGCAATTATTGAGTATCTAAGCGATCCTTATGCAACACTGATCCAGAATAGAGTTATGACCATTGTTTTTTGGGACATTACTAACTTTTCAAAATTAACAGAGATCTTCAGCGACCATCCAGAGTTGATAGCCGTTTTTCTCAATGAATACTTGGGTGTGGCGGTGCCTGTAATACACGAATACGGTGGAATTATAGATAAATTCATTGGAGATGGCATACTTGCATATTTTGGATTCAAAGAACAAGAAGATGATGGCTCAATTGGAGCTTCTAATGCGATTCTTGCTGCCCTAAAGCTGAAGCAGGCATTCCAGATTTTTAAGCGATATTGGCTGGATATATGGAAGACGGTTACTAATTCTGATATAAGAATAGAAATAAAATGCGGTATTAACACAGGCTCGGTTTTAGTTGGGCTCATGGGAAGCCAAGAAAGGGATCAGTTCACTGTAATAGGAACACATGTGAACTTGGCAAGTAGGTTGGAAGGAATAGCTGAATCTGACCAAATAGTTATTTCACAATATACAAAAGAAAAAATTCTAGATAAGTTTAACTTAGAAACCATTCAGATAAAAGACAAAATAAAGGCATTTGAAGACATTAAGGAATATTACACAGTTCTAGGTCAGAAGTAGAGTTTCTAGATCCCGGAACGAATTAGTATTTTTACGATCAAGTCCATTATATAGCAATGGGATCTTATTGGGTGAATTTAGAGTAGCGATACTTTCCTTAATGCTCGCTAGAATAATATATACAATTAATTGGTTTAATATTGCTTCAATCTTCTACCTCATAGCTTTAGATTTTAGAGAAGACATAGCCATGTTGGGAATAATTAGCGCTAGTTTTCTTATCGGTGTTGGCCTCTTCCAAGTACCTGCGGGAATCATAGCTGCAAAATACGGTCTGAGAAACATGGCCATTTATGGAATAATGATTGCCTCAACTGCAGCGTTAGTTACTGGGTTGGTAAGTGGTACAATGCAGATTACTATCTTGCGATTCTTGATTGGGATTGGCATGGCATGTTTCTTTGGACCCAGTGTCATGCTGGTTTCAAAATATCTGGGGAGAGAATCTGAAGGATTGGGAATTGGACTCTTGAACTCTGCACATGCCCTAGGTGGAATTGTGGGATTGTTTGGTTGGGTTGTATTGGCTGAGGCTCTCGGATGGAGGGCCTCACTAATTCTGAGTGGTGGTTTAGGAATAGCTACGGCAATTATGTTGAGCAGAGCGCTGTTAAAGGAAGAAGTTAAAGTATCAGAGGAATTTAGAATCAAGATTTCTGATATATCAAAAACCATATTTAACAAATCATTGATAATTCTCGGTTTTACTTTACTTGGGTTTCAGGCAGGATCAAGCATGATTTTAACATTTAGCGTATTCTATTTTGTTGATCATTTGAATATCCATCCAGTTGACGCAGGTCTAATAGCTAGTCTGAGTTTAATAGTTGCTCTAGTATTCTCACCACTGTTTGGAAGAATTTATGATAAAATCGGTAACGCAAAGAAGCTGCTATTTATATCAGGTATCGTAAGCGCTATCAGCATTGTAGGTTTTGCCACAGACTCACTATACATAATCATAATTTCAGTCGTGATAGCGGGATTATGCTTATCAGCAGGTTTTGTAATCGTATACGCGAAAGCCAAAGAAATCAACAAATCTCAATCTCAATATCAGACTCTTGCTGTAAGTTATGTTAATGGTCTCTCATTATTTGGGGTTTTTTGGATTCCCGTACTATTTTCAATCGTTGTGAATCGAGTCGGCTATGAGATAGCTTGGTTGTTGGGAGGTGTGACTATGATATTCCTGGTGCTTCCCGTATTGAAACTAAAATAAACAATTTATTCTGCTATAAAATCAATTATCATAAACTATCAGTTAATTAACATCAATTTTTATATTCTACCGTTGATATGTCGAGTTTGAACTAAAAGTTCAAATGATATTCAATGACTAAAAAGGTGAGTATTTGAATGGGTTGCAATAAGAAAACAAGAAACTACAGAAATACTGTCCTGTTTGTTATGGTTAGCATATTTATTCTTTCAATTGTACACCAACCACTATTTGCAAATCATGGAAAAGAGATACTACTGAAGTTAAGTGATGGTCAACTTTTTTTACCGCCGGGCAAGAACGTCCAGCAAATTAAATTAACTACTACATATTCAGTTTCTGATCCTGCCACAGTAGGCAAGCAAATTAGTGCGACGATGAAAATATACACATCGAATGGGACTTTACTTAAAACTACCTCAATTCCAAATGGATTCAAAGTTGAGAAGACTGGTTTCGAGCAATTTGTTACCAGTTTACCAAATAGTACGCTTCAATCAATCACCACTATTGTTCTATTTACGGATTTGAATAAAACTTCACCATTATCAAATTCGTTAACGAATAATTTAGTTCTAAATAAAACACAATAATGATTCTAATTTTTTGAACGTTTAAACTTTAAATCGCAAAGAATGTAAAAACAATAGTAATAGTAATCCATAGTTCTTACGAGTATTATGTCAAATCGAGAATAGTTTTTTTCTTTTCTATCGAATGGTATTCAAAATTAGGAGGGCTTAAATATTTTCCCTGCGAGAATAATCTATCAGGATGATTACCGCAGAGATAAGTGTGCTACCTGTTGGAATACGCTCTGGGACGAGTATGAGTAAGGAAATAGCATTAGCTTTTGATGCTATTAGCGGAATCAAAGACCTTAAAGCAACCCTCACGCCACTTGGGACTCAAATTCAATCAAATAACATGATAGACATCCTCAATGCAATAAATATTGCCCATGAAGCTGTCAAGTCTTCTGGAATCCAGAGAGTAATCTCTATAGTGCACATTGATGAAAGATTGGATAAGGAACAGAATCTGGATCAGAAAGTTGACTCTGTGATGAATAAGCTCAAGTGAGCAGATTTTAATCTTTTGTATGATACTCTGTTAAACAGAGTACTTACTTTCATAACATTGAGAACCCAACTCTTGTTAGGCTCGTATCTCTTGACCTTCTAAGAGAACGCCACATTCATTTATCTATCATGTATCATAAAACTTGACAGCGCCTTTGATATCTATGAAAAATTTATTCCAATTGCCTTATTACTAGGATGGCTGCATCTACATTTACGACTTGATGAGCCATGTTCTGAAAGCTTATGGCGACAGTTACGATAGTCGCATATTACATCTTCAGATTGACCCACTACGTTTACAAAGTGCTGGCAGTGGCCAGACATACCATATGTAAAACAACATGACATAATACCGTTTCTTAAATGGTGACCTTTCAATTGGGTGTTTTAATTTTAATTACCGGCCTGAAATATTGTCTTGTTTTTTCTACTGATTTGTTTTCTTTACTCTTTAATAATTCTGTTCTAGGAGCACTAATAATTTTATTCCACAAATATGCATATTTTTTGGCAAATGGCAATTTATTACATGATTACAATAATCATGGTAGTTTTAATTGAACCTTGCACAGGCAATCTTGTTTATTTAAGACATTTCGAATTATTTGAGGGGATAATAGTCTGAACCGAATCAAATTTAAGACGTAGGGAAAATAAGTAGGATTAGATGTTCAAACGACTTGGTGCCGCAATACTTCTAGTCGAAGATTTACAGAAGTGCATAGCTTTCTATAAGGATATCCTTGAATTGAAAATAAAAAACCAAACACCTGATTGGGTTGAATTTCAGAATGAGGGTCAAAGTGCTGTGTTGGCGCTGCATCCTGCACATATCAAACAGAAAGGACCTTCAAATATGTTAGTAGGTTTCAGTGTGAGTAACTTGGAATCTGTGTGTAAAAAACTCGAAGATAAGCATGTCAAATTTCATAAGCAGATAACTCAAGAATCTTTTGGAAAGCATGCCATAATCGAGGATCCTGAAGGTCACCTGATATCTATTGTAGAGATTCCGCCAAAAGATGAATTAGGACAGATTCCCTATTATCATGGCTTTGCTCCAGTTGAAGGCTTAATGTGATATTGACATATGTAGTTGCTTGCATTTTATTAATTAAACAAGTTCAATGATAACAGAAATTTCTGTTTTTGTCAATCAATAATTCTATCTTACATATCTTTTATATCATGATCAATTCTGTAAATACGTGTTAATTGTCACGTAACCCTGCTAGTAATGAAATTAGTGTAGCGTCCAGCTCCATTGCGAAAATTACATTACAGGCGATATCTGGGGCAACAGCAGGTATTGACTGCTTTCTTGCCAGTGAATTTTTTAGCTATGTTGACTCTAATGGCCTATCACTAAAATTTCTTGATCTTAAAAAGAAGGGATTGAAATTAAGAATGATCTCCGATATAGGTATGAAACAGGCTTCATTATATAGAGGCTTTCTAAACTATTTTGAGATTAGGCATTTTGATAAAATCGCATCCAATATCATACTCATAGACGACGCAGAATTTGTGATGTTTCTTAAGAAGAATAACGATAGGAGAAGATTATTACGCATTTCTGATAAATCATTCGTGTCTGCTCAGCAGTTCCTATTTAATTCGTTGTGGAGTATTGCGTTACCTTATAAAGAGAAAATTAAGGAATTCGAATATGATAAAGAAAAATCTTTTACAAAAAATGTTTCCAAGTCATATGAGATACGCAATATCATAAGGAAATCTATCACGTCATCAATAGATGAAATATTGGTTCTATTTTCAGAATTTGAAGTTTTGATTCATTCAAAGAAATTAGGTATATTGAATTTATTGGAAGAGGCTTCAAAGAATGGCGTAAGGATAAGGACAATAGTCTATTGTGAGAACAAGAAAGTTAAGGGTGAAATAAAAGATTCATTTCACGATAACTTCCCCAATATCTCTGTCCAATACTTACAAAAACCCTTACAAACAAGAATGACAACAATGATATTTGATAGAAGGACATTTCTTGACATTTCCCCAGATTTCAATTTCAATAGAAACCTAGAAGGTGGGAAAGGATTAAGCATCTATTCCAATAACGAAATCAAGCTCAACTCCCTGTTATCTATCTTTGAATTTCTCTGGATTCAATCTGATATTGATAACCAAAAGGTGATTAAGGAAGCGTACTTTAAGCTTTTTAAAGGATTCAATCTTCGGGATGAAAATTATAGGAGGAGTTGGAAATTTGAAATGAGCAAGAAGAAAACCTAGATTGGCAGGTATTATAATATCTTATTCAGTAATATTTCGTCTTCCAATTTGCTCATCAACAATAATAATAAGTTTGTTGTAGTATTATAATAGTGAAATGAGCGAATTTGCCTTCTTTCGATTCAAAAGTGCTAACATGTTAAGTGAAGATGAAGAACGAGATAAACAAGAGATGATTAGTCTAACAGAGCAGGTTCTTGATGCTAGAGGCATAGAATGTGATGCTAGAATAGCAAAGATATCGGAAGATAGATTAAGAGAAATACTTGAAGAAGTGAGAAAGTTACGAAGGAAAAAGAAAATGAATATGGTTAGATCAGATGACGGTAGTTCGAACGAAGACAGATATATTCAAAATGAAGAGGGAAGCTACATACGGTAGATAAAGTGGTAGATAAAGTAGTTTGAATTTGAATGTGGATAATCTCACGAATCGCTGGCTTGCAGCTCTCGGTATAGGGGCAGTAATTTTTGGTTTGGCATTATTTACTTTACGAGTTCCCGTACGTACAATGATCATTTTCTTTGCAATTGGGATACCAGTAGTATTTTTATGGTTATACGTTGATGAAAGATCACGTAAAGAAAAGAAAGAGATGGAGGAGTTAGGAAAGATACAACAGCAACAATGTATTTGCTCTGTATGTAAGCATGAACAGGCAGCAGTTTGTCTAGATCAAAAGTGTCCCTGTTGTATTATTCTGAAAGGTGATAGTATAATAGGACATTCTATCAATCCTCTACAATAGTAGAACACGGTAGTCGGTGTGCAGAATTAAAATATAAAAATTTACTATTGCGTTGTTGTCTCTGAATAATTTGTTACTATGAATAATACTTATATTTTCAAGTATCATATCAGAATCTGACCGAACAGATATGAAAAAAACCTTTCAAAGTCAGCTTAACGAGTCTTTTATTTAGTAATCATTTTGTTTCATTGAAAGTCTAAAAGAATACCATTCAAATCCAAATTCAAATCACGAAAATGCCTGATTATATCTTTAAAAACTTTCAATTTCAATATATGATTTAATAATTCAAGTCCAAATCAATTGAATGAACGTCCCAAAAAGTTTAATTTGTATTTGTCCAATTAGATAATTAATAAATGTTGGTAATACATTATTAAGTCGTTTTGTTAACTCAGTTCACCAAAACACACTATACCTAAATCTAGGATAGCAACAAATACTTAAAAATGAATCAAGTTAAAGTAAGATGTGATTTTGTCCAGAGAGGATGAATTGGTTCAAAGCGGATTAATCTTAACAGACGACGCGGTGATTGATCCAATCCTTGATTTTAATTTATACTCTAATGCCATTGTCAATATTATAAAAAACTCTCATCCAAAATTTAGTATCGGAGTATTTGGTGATTGGGGAACTGGAAAGACAACTTTAATTAATTCTGTTGATAAAGCCCTTCAAACTGACAGGGACTTAGTCAAAATAAGACTCGAAGCGTCACGGTACAAAAGGGAAATGTTTCCGCTGGTTTCATTATTAAAAAGTATAGCTTATACGTTACCCGCTGAGAAAGAATTCGAAAATTTAAAGCAGAAATTAGAAACAAGTGCAATAAATTTTCTGAAGAGAACTCCGGATATTCTTACATCTATTATATCAAAGTACGCGTCAGAAGAGGATGAAATTTCCCACGAAATGATAAATACATTCAAGAAAGAGCTAAACTCGAAGATTCAATTAATTGCGGAATTAGACAGGGATACAATCTATTTCGATGGTTTTAAGGAAATCAAGAAGGAGATAAGGAATCTGCGAGTAGATAATCCTGCTTTTAGGATTGTTATTTTTGTTGACGATTTGGACAAATGTTCTCCAGGGAAAGCTTTTGAAATATTAGAGATGATAAGAGTATTTCATGATATTGAGGGTTTTATTTACATAATAGGAATAAGCCATGATATGATAGTCAAGTTAAGCAAAGTTGGAAATAGCGAATCTAGCATTGATGGAGAACGTTACATTAAGAAGTTGATCCAGGTACCAATAACTTTACCTAAATGGAGTAACCAAGACATCGTCAGACTAGTAAAGGATCTCATAAAAAAAGGTATGATTCATGATAAATTCAAAGATGTTGTAGACAAGAATATAGAACTAATTTCAGTTGCAATAGACAATAATCCTAGAGAAATTAAAAGATTCTTGAATAACTTTTTTGTAGCCTGTGAGATTTTTTCAAGTAAGAAGAATTTTGAAGCAAAGGAATTGATTTTTTCAAGTAAGAAGAATTTTGAAGCAAAGGAATTACTAGTAGTACAAGCAGTGCATTTACGATGGAATAAGTTTTATAATATATTAGTAAAATCGGATGAATCTTTCTTTAGAGGACTGGATAAATATCTCAAGATGGATGAAGAGACTCGTCTTAAAAGTTTGGACTTGTACGAAGAAAAAAAAGATGAAATTGATACGAAATTATGGAAGGTGTTGCGCGATTTTAAAACGGATTCGGATTTGTGGGATTTTTTGGTAAAAAATTCAAATACTTTAAGAAACGTACGCGATTGGAGCATATACAGTCGTGCAATAGAAGTTGCTATTGAACCTACTGGCATCCCTGGAAAAACTGTGAACTATGAAGCAGTAAAGTTACTGCAAAGTGGAAAGATTAATGAATTCAATGACAAGAGAGCGATAGAATTTAAGATTTTATCAATTAGAGAAGCGGATCTAAGGGATGCGGATCTAAGGGATGCGGATCTAAGGGATGCGGATCTAAGGGATGCGGATCTAAGGGATGCGGATCTAAGGGATGCGGATCTAAGGGATGCGGATCTTATGGGTGCGAATTTGAGCGGAGCGGATCTTGATGGAGCGGATCTTATGGGTGCGAATTTGAGCGGAGCGGATCTTATGGGTGCGAATTTGAGCGGAGCCAGACTGGTAGGGACTAATCTTGGTGGAGCCGATCTAGTGGGAGCACGTCTTTGGGGGGCTAACCTAATAAGCACTCGTCTTTGGGGGGCTAACCTGAGAGATGCACATCTTGTGGGTGCCAAATTAATGGGAGCTAATCTTGGTGGAGCTCGATTGGTAGGAGCTAATCTTGGTGGAGCTCGATTGGTAGGAGTCGACCTTGGCGGTGCAGATCTTAAGCATACAGAGCTAACAAACTCAATAATAATAAATCCTCACTATGAATCCTTAACCGTTAATTCCAGTACTGAGTTTAACAATGCAATAATAGATGATTCACAATTCATTGATTATATAACGCAGTATACAAGAAATGTTCCTCAAAAGATAAAGGATAAGAAGAAATTGAGAAGAGAATTAGCCAAAAAAGGTGTTAGCGAAGAAAATATTGAAGATCTGTTGAGCATTTCAAAGCTTCCCGAAGAATGAAAGAAAAGTTAATAATAATAAATCCTTGTCAAATTCAGATACTGATTCGTTCAGGTTATAATTCGTGAATATCTTTGATAGATCTGCGAAATGATATCGCTAAAATCAAATCAATAGCATTAATTAATTATTTTTTGTATGTATAAAATGAATTTAGCATTTTATCGATAGTGGGTAGGTATTTTGAGTATCTTTGATTATCAGATTTGTAAGTCATTAAAAATGCTTTATTGTCTTCCTTAAACCAGATCTGCATAGCCTTTCTCATACTTTGAGTATTATCAGTGGCTGTAAAAATAATCATATTGGAAGGATGTCCTAGAAATATGGTTTCCATTGATTCCAGTATTTGAATGTCTGGGTACAGATTCTTTAGTTTATTTAGTTGGTTCTGCGCTATTGAAGCAAGTGTATTATTCGATACAACTTCTATAACCATAATCCCAAGACCTGCCGGATTTGTATCTGAATTACTTTCTCTTGGAGCTAGAAATGTGACTGATTTGTCTATGTGTTGGGCCCTCTCCCAATCAGGAGGATATTTTATGCTAAATCCAGTTATAAGATCATCATATGTCAGGAATTCTGAATCCAAACCAATAGTAATTATCGAATTCTCATGAAATGAACCAAACGCAAGATTGTGTTCCAGGTAATCTACTATCAGAAAAATTGAAAAAATGGTAAGGACTGATAATGCAATTGATATTTTAGTGTGATTCATCTCATCGAATAAGACCATGTTTTCTAATTGATGATCTGGATGCTCTTAAATATTATTAAGTAGGAATCGGAATAGGGAGACATAAATAATTCAAATGAATGCGCTAAACCAAATGAATAATATTGTTTCTAGATTTCGGTAAAAGATGGATATGAAGATCTTTAAATTGCACTATTCTATTACTGCTTGATCATCTAGATTTAAGTCTCTTTACCAGTTCTACTCTAGCGTTAATGAGATTAATTTGTTCTTCAAGTAGCTTCTTGTAACCTTTCAAAAGCTTTTCCTCGTCAGCATACTTTCTCTTTTTGATTTCCATCATAGTATCTTCGAAACCCTTGGTGACACTTTCTACATAAATTCCGAGAGCCTGGATATCTCTTGCATCTCTTTTAGCTCCCACTGTAAATGTTTCTTCAGCCTTGTCTCTAATTTCTTGGGCTTTTTTACTGATTGAATAAATTACATCTTTAAAGGATGTGGTAGCCTCCTTTAGACTGTTTACTATCAAGTCATAATCTTCAATTTTGACGTTTGAATTTGACTTTCTAGCTGTTTTTCGGGTTAGTGGTTGATTATCATTATCAGCAGATGAATTTTGAGAGTTGGAATCGATGGCTTGAATGCTGGAATCTTTATCTGTGTTTGATTCAGCTAGATTGTCCTCAGAATTAGTTTCATTTTCGTTGGTTCTCTTCTTCATATCTCAATAGTACAAATGTAAATTCGGATATATAACCGTGAGAGGCAATCGGTCATAATTTTTTGTTGCATTTGACTACAAGATTTTTGTGAAACTGAATGTTAATTTTACTCACTCTTCAAGACGTTGATATTTTGAAATCAGAAAACATGTTTTAGATTTAAATTATCCTTTTGACTAATGGTTTTCATGTCTGAAGTACAACAGAATGCACAAACACATAGAGACGGGCCGCGCGATTCTATATACATAGGCAAGAAACCTCTGATGGCGTACGTAACCTCTACGCTTATTCAATTAGCAAATCAACCATCAGTAACCATAAAGGCAAGAGGTCTTAGTATCGGAAGAGCAGTAGATGTCTCACAAATAATTCTAAAGAGAATGGAAAATGCAGGATATGCGATAGGTGATGTAAGGATTGGTTCAGAAACGCTCCAAGCAGAAGATGGCAGAACAAGGAATGTCTCTACGATTGAAATTGAAGTAAAGAAAGCATAGGGCTTCCTCCTTACTTTTTGTTATTATTTTCTATCAAGGTTGATAATTGGAAAATACTGCAGCGCTATATCTAGCACATTTAAATCCAATCACAAATTCGCATGAAAAAATAATTTCTCAATTAGCTAAAGAATATCATGTGTATATTTTTCCAGTTATTTTTTTAAAAGAAGATAGAGAAGTAAATACAAGAACTTTTCCGTTTTCGTATGAGATAAGAAAAAAGATGCTACTAAGCTTGTTCAATGGTCGTAATAATATAGAGATCGTGCCTAATTACAAATTCGTTTCTCCATATATCAAATACCTTCCGCCGATTGTGTCCCCATATTCATGGGTGTTACGCACAGGGATTCTCCGTGATGTCCTTGAGAAGCGTTTTATTTCGTATACAGGAGATGCAGCTGAAAGAATCGCTCTGCGATTGTATAATCTTCATCCAATCAAAGCAAAGAGACTTGAAATATCTTCATCTAATGTAAAAGAGTTACTTTATCAAGAGGCGATAGAGAAACTAAGAAAGCGTGAACTTGACAATAATATTCACAATAACGTGAACCACTCAGCCCAAAACAATCATCAAGAACATACAGAACAATACAATGGAAGAGTTAGAGATTCATGGGAAGCAATGGTACCAAAATCTGTTGCCAATATAATTATGGATAATTGGAGCATAGTTGAAAAATTTGCCCAATCAACTGACAAAACCATTAAGATATTTGGGATGAAGTTCCCGACAGAAGGTATTCTCAATTAGTTCCAACGTTCTGAATACGGAGTATTTGAATTTGAATACTTTTATTATCCAATTATTGATTTCCCACTATGAAGGATAAGGCTGTAGATTTTGTCTGGTTCGATGGACAGCATCTGAAATGGGAAGATGCCAAGATTCCTATCTTTGTACACGCTCTTCATTATGGAACCGCGGTCTTTGAAGGAATACGTGCATATTCATCTGATGACAATGTGTATATATTCAGATTAAAGGAGCATATGGAAAGGCTCCATAAATCAGCTAATGTGTATTCCTTTACAACAAAATTTTCAGTTGACGAACTTTGTAATGCCACTGTTGAATTAATTCAAAAAAACTCAATAAAGGAATCATGTTATATTAGACCGCTAACATTTGTTGGTCTCCATGGAATAGATTTAAACGTAACCAAGAATTCTCCAACACACACAACGATCATAATATTTCCATTCGCAAAATACTTTAAGGGCGATGGCATTTCTGCCTGCATTTCTTCTTGGAGAAGAATTAGTGATGAATCCGTTCCTCCGATGGCAAAGGCTTCAGGGAATTATCTTAATTCTATATTGGCTACCCAAGAATGCAGAAGAAATGGATATGACGAGTCGATACTTCTAGATATGAATGGGTGTGTTAGTGAAGCATCTGGGGAAAATATCTTTATTGTCAGAAATGGCAAGCTTCACACACCACAGTTATCAGATTCGATATTAGAAGGCATAACAAGAAATACTGCCATTACAATTGCAAAAGAATTAGGATATGAAGTTGTTGAGCGTCCAATCTCAAGGACAGAATTGTATCTGGCTGATGAGATATTTCTGACAGGAACGGCCGCTGAAATAATAGGAATTACAAAGATTGACGGAAATGTAGTTGGAAATGGAAGGGAAGGCGTCATAACAAAAAGTATACGAGAAAATTATGAAAGTATTGTTATTGGAAAAGTTGAAAAATCTATGGGGTGGCTAACGCCCATTTGGTAAGAAACAAGAACGGTGGACTAAAAATTGGTGTAATTGGAGTAGGTGGTTGGGGCAAGAATCATGTCAGGGTCCTCCACAACATGGGCGTCCTCCAAGCAGTTTGTGATCTGTCTGAAGATCGTGCGCGAGAAATTGGAAAAAAATATGATACGAAATTTTATTCCTCATTAAAGGATCTATTTTCCAATGAAAGAGGGTTGGATGCTTGTTTAGTTTGCACACCTACTAAATCCCATCTACCAGTAGTAAAGGAGGTAATTCAAAATGGCTGTCATGCATTTGTGGAAAAGCCTCTTTCATTTTCATCCAAAGAATGTGAAGAGATGACAGACATGTCGGAGAAGGCCAACCTGATTTTAACATGCGGCTATGTCGAAAGATTTAATCCTGCTGTTCAGGATTTGAAAAAGATAATCCAGGAACAAACTTACGGTGACCTTTTGATGATGGAATTCCACAGGGAAAACAGAATGCCGCTACACATCAAGGATGTAGGTGTCATCTATGATACCTCAGTTCACGATATTGATACCGCAATGTTCCTTTTCGGTAAGGGTCCAAAAATGGTCTTTGCTAGAGCGGGAAAAAAGTTTCATTTGTTCGAGGATTTTGCAACAATAATGTTGGGATTTGAGAATCAAAAGGTAGCAATAATTGCATCAAATTGGGTTACACCGAAAAAGGTCAGAACTTTTTCTGCAGTATGTACTGAAGGTACAGTTAATGGTGATTTTATTACCCAGGAGATAAGAATTGATCATGGCGAGGCGACCATAATTCCCAGAAGACAACAGTTTCAAGAGCCTCTTGTATTGGAATTACAGAGTTTTATTGAGACTATAGAAGGGAAGAGAAAAAAGCCGGTAGTCACTTCTGTGGAGGCAACAAATGTTACAAAAGTAGCTGAGGCGGCACTTCTCTCAAGCGAAACTGGATCGCCAATTTATTTGGAATTAAAATAACATAATAAGATGTACCAGTCAATACATTAGGCATGAGACTATCAATGCTAGACATCCTGGCATGTCCTATTGATAAACATTATCCACTGGAATTGATCCAAATTGATTCTTCTGAAGATACGACTGTTAAAGAATTGGTCATAAAGGAAGGAGTACTTTTTTGTTCAGAGTGTTCGAGGTTTTATCCAATTATTGAAGAGATTCCTATTATGCTACCAGATGATCTGCGTGACAAAGACAAAGATATTCAATTTTTACAAAAATGGGAACAAAAAATCCCAGATAAGATAACAAAAAACGCAAAACCATGGCATTTAAAGCGATTACGATTGCCAAGGAACGGTAAATTGAATTTGAATATAGATATAGTATAATATTCTCTATAAGAGAAGACAAAATATGGAAAAGCAGAGTAATAGTTTGATAAATTTTATTTCGGAATCTGCCAAGATAGGAAAGAACGTAAAGATATGGCATTTTAGCTACGTTGGTAACAATACTGAGATAGGCGACAATGTCTCTATTGGTTCACTTGTCCACATAGATTATAATGTAAAAATAGGAGAAAATACAAGAATTGAAGGATCTGTTTATATTCCTCCCTTAACAAAAATCGGAAAAAACGTATTCATTGGACCCTGTGCGGCTTTTACAAATGATCCTTATCCAATGAGTCCGAAAATGATAGGAGTTGTGGTGGAGGACGGAGTAATAATCGGGGGAAGAGCTGTATTTAGGGCTGGGGTAACTGTAGGTAAAAACAGCGTTGTCGCTATGGGGGCGGTTGTAACGAAAGATGTACCACCTGATGTAGTTGTAATGGGCCATCCGGCAACTGTTAGATATACAAGGGATGAATATGAAGCAAAAAAGAGGAATTGGAATTCCTGAGACATTACTTTATCAAAACAAAGAAAGATAATAGAAGATTCTAATAGCGTTATTCTATATTCATAACTTCTGTCCAACAGTCGTTGCAGAAATCTTTATCTTTTAATATTTTTCGTTGAAGATTTACATTATCCTCGTCATAAATTTTCAGACACATAACACAAATAGACATCATACTAATATACGCAGTTTTGACTTATTAATATTATGTAAAAAATTTATGTTTTTTGTTTGTTTTTTAATTTAATTATAATCTCTGAATTCTAATGGTTTTTTTGGTTTATTAATTTATATTCACAAAAATTGATAGTCAAAATATGATACCTAATTTGCCACAATGGGGTATCGATCCTGTGCCTTCAAAACATAGAATTCTTGGGGCCTTTGACTATTTTATTTTGTGGTCTAGTCTTGGAGTTGGATTGTTGGTTTTTTCTGCAGGATCATTTTTGTCGGATGCTCCTTTTTATTATGCACTGCTTGCAATCATACTTGGATCTATTGCCGGCTCTGTACTCTTATCGCTGACAGGAAAAATAGGAAGTGATAATGCTGTACCATCATTTGTTGGAATAAGACCGGCTTTTGGATTGTATGGCTCATATCTTGCCGCTATTCTAAATATAATACAACTGATTGGTTGGACTACGTTTGAGATTCTTATACTCTCAAAAGCTGCTCAACAACTAACAAATATACATGTTACCTTTGTATGGAATATTTTATTTGGAATTATTATTGCACTGTTTGGTATTTTTGGTCCTTTATTTTTGGTAAAACAGTGGCTATCAAAGTTCGCAATATGGATAGTTTATGGTTCTTCAATAATAATCTTAGTTACCCTATTATTTCAAAATCTTTCAAGTGTCATAGCTGAAACAGGTAAAGACATGTCATTTTTTGTTGCATTTGATATTGTAATTGCCATGCCAATTTCCTGGATGCCCCTTGTTTCGGATTACAACAGATTCGCAAAGACAAGTAGGAGAGCCCTCCTAGGAACTTTAATTGGATTTTCCTTAACAAATATCATTTTTTATCTTGGCGGATTATTGTTTGGATTAACGGATATTTCATCGATAATAGTTTCAATTCAGGCGATTTTATTTGGTTTTGTTCTATTGGTTATGATTGTCGACGAGATTGATAATGCTTTTGCAGATATCTATTCTGCAGCAATTTCGTCACAAAGTATCTTTCAGAATCTAAATCAGCGGCATCTAATTATCGGATTTTCTATAGTGAGTACTATCTTGGCTACTCTCATCTCAATTGAAGGATATGAACAATTCTTGTTGTTGATAGGAGCTCTTTTTGTCCCTTTATTTGGTGTCTTATTGACAGACTATTTTGTAATTAAGCATGGTAAATATCAGAATGATATGATGTATGGTAACAATATTATTAAAGTCGGATATCCTGCTATCATAGCATGGGTTATTGGAGCATTATTATATTTTCTACTTTCTCAGCTTTCGCCCATATACGTATCGCAGCTACCCACTATAGGTTCTACTGTTCCCAGTTTAATTGCTTCCTCGTTACTATATCTATTAATTACAAAACTTCGTCTCAAATTTAAGGTCGCCAAAAATGCGACATAATATCTCCTGGTCCTCTATTCTTTCTTTTTTGGCCATACCTAACATTGACACTTTCCTTAAATCTAACTTTGAATAATATTATGTAATTGTGTCCCTGTGATATTCATAAGAATTTTTTTGCTGAAGGCTGTTATGAATGTAAACTTGAATACGCCGAGCTAAAAGGCTTGAATCAACCTGATGACCAAGGTCTAGGGCAGGGAAAAACATCAAACAAATCAAGAACTAAAAGAGAGTATAAAGAATTTTCTGAGCAGAGAGCAAAAAAACTTTATGAAGAATTATTGATACAGTTTTTGAGAACAAAATCGATGGATGAACATGAAGCTGCAAGTAGGGCAAGGCAGATTATTAGAAAACAATGTGCGATTAGAGGAATTGAAGTTTGGAATTGGCTGAAAGTAAGTGATTAGAACAACTAAAAGAACATACTCCCAAAATAATTAAAAATTGTCTAATCTCAATCCGGTTATACGATTTCTAATTAGAATACAACAATATGATTTATAGCAAATATTTTATTTGTTTACCTGCTAATTAACTTAATTTCAATGACCTTAGAAATGATAATTGATGAATTAACTGAAATAGCTCATAGTGGTGTCCTCTATGTATTGATAGGTTCATTTGGATTTTTGAGTATTATCATCATAAATGGAATTATCAAGTCCAGTCGTAGAGGCAAAAGAAATATGAATAAACCATAAGAGTCATTATTGGATGATAATAGATTTAACCAGAGAAATAAGAAATGACACCAAAGTCTTTCCAGGTTCGCCATTGCCCAAATTTATTACCTGGACTAAAATGGATGTACATCAATATCATTCAGAAGTTATCTTTATGAGTACTCATACAGGTACTCATATGGATGCCCCATCTCATTTTGTGAACGGAGTTTCATCGATCGACAAAATAACAGTCGCCAGATTCATTTCTAATGCTATCCTAATTAGGATAAAAAAGGGATTAGATCAACTAATAACAACAAGTGATATCGTGGCATCTAATGCAAGGATAGGTCAGGGTGATACCATAGTATTTTCAACTTTGTGGGAGAACGAAATAGATGAGGACCATTATTTTAGTCATAGTCCTGGTCTTTCAGAGGATGCCGCAAATTATTTGGTCGATAAGAAGGTAAATGCTGTGTGTATTGATTCACCAAGCATTGATAGGGGGACGGACAATAATTTTCCTGTACATAAAATACTATTATCCAATCAGGTATTGGTAGTGGAGAATCTGTGTAATTTGGAAAAACTACAAGACCAATATTTTACGTTAATAATGACACCTTTGAAGTTATCTGGAGCATCTGGTTCCCCGATAAGAGCCATTGCTGTTGACAGGAAATTTGGGAAATTAGAATAAATTTTACATTGGTAAATCAACATTTCAAACTAGAAGTATAGAATAAATTTCCTTAATCTACATCGAGTTTTAATACTTCCTAGAACTATTGTATTAGTATGCCAACAGCTTATGTTTTAATAAATTGTGATCTCGGCTCCGAAGAGGAAATATTACAGGAAATTAAGAAGCTCCCAGGAGTAAGTGAAGTAAGCGGTGTATACGGAGTATATGATATTATTGTAAAGATTTCTGCAGATACTATGGACAAATTAAGAGAAACTATAACATGGCATGTCAGAAGAATAGATAAAGTCAGATCCACACTGACTATGATAGTAATAGAAGGTCAGACAGGAAAAGACAAGAAAAATCAACCTAATATGTTTTGAATATTTTTTATGTTTTGGACAAATGTTGATACTTCGCTTAGGTCATTAAAGAAATGCGGAGATGCTCGCACTGCCTTTTTCTTGCCACCTCCGACAATATCTCTCTCTGCAACAATTATACCCTTCTCTTCGAGGCTAGATACTATTGTCTTTGGGTTGACTGAGTCTATTGTAAAAGATACAATTGATGATCTGATCTTTTCATCTTCAGGTCCATAGATAGAGATGCCCGGAATTCTTCTTAGATCCTGAACAAGTTCGTTTGCTATTTTCATATTCATTTTTCTTATTGTATTAACACCCAAGCGTTGAATGTACTTTATTGAGGAAGTAAGACCTGCAAGGCCCGGATAGTTTCTGAATCCCGTTTGAAATTTTTGTGGAGAATCCGTATAAACGAGATCTTTTTTTTCAGTAATAATTGCCGATTCTCCT
>Ga0193736_1000039_pt1 | contig 26510 bp, 31 predicted proteins | sample L2m1metaG_FD_160566 | JGI IMG/M metagenome (GOLD analysis project Ga0193736, IMG submission 160566) | Soil microbial communities from a riparian zone of the East river system, Colorado, United States - L2m1 | ecosystem: Environmental > Terrestrial > Soil > Riparian zone | place: USA: East River... | reverse complement strand
ACAATGATAATACCAACACTGATAATACCAAGACAACTTCTAATGCAGATACCAACACTGATAATACCAAGACAACTTCTAATGCAGATACCAACACTGATAATACCAAGACAACTTCTAATGCAGATACCAACACTGATAATAGTTCTGCGTCCGATGACACTTCCTCATCCAACAACGAAGACAATAATGATCAATCTTCAAATAATAACAGTAATAATCCTGAAGACTATGACGACCTTGACGAGCTGGTTAAGGACATAAAGAATAGGATTGTAGATACAGAAGAAATATCATTGAGTGGTTTCCAAGATTCAGGTGCATATAAAGGAGCTGATCAAGAAACCCAAGACTGTATAGATCTAGCGGGAAAAATAGGAGATAATCTTGGTGATCAGGAAATAGTGAACTGTTCTGAGGATCCAAACTTTTACAAGAACGAAATATCCAACACCAATGACAACACCAATGACAACAATGCTGAAGACAGCAGCAACAGCGCTGACGAGAACAGCGACAGTAGCAACGACAATAACAATTAATGAAAACAGCTGATGATACTGGTAACTAGTATTATCAATACTTTTTATTTAATTTGATAACTTAGAACAAACAATCCCATACTACTCGCAATCATAACAATCCATACAATCTTACTCCAACTAAAAATTTTCTGACCATCAAGGTTTCCAAATGGAAATAAATTAAACAACGCGATCCAAGAATTAAATAATGTTCCTATATGGAAGTAACCTACATCTGCAAATTTGTAAGATAAAATCAAAAACATTAATCCCATGACAAGATTAGTAAGCGGTCCAATGAAAGCAACCCTTCCAAATTTACCTCTGTCCGATAAGTCTATCATAACCGCACCTGGAGCTATAAATTTGAATGGAATAAATGGAAGTGCTGAAATGGCTGTTACGATTAGTCCATACAAGTTTGCCCGAAACTCTGCCCAACTTCCATAAAATTGAGCTAGCAATTTATGTGCTAATTCATGCACTAGAAAGGCACTAACAAAAATTAACAAAAATTGCCAAGATATATTTCTATATCCATTGAATGACAAACCAACAACAGTTACTAAAATTGTCGCAATGGACAAGTGAAGTATCTCCAGTTTAGAAAATTTTATCTTAAATAATACTCTAAGGTTTGAATTCTTTGTATAGCTATTCACCATATTTTTTCTGTCAATGTATTCTCTCATAGAAACGCATGAGTGGTTTGTTGGTAGTCTGTGCAGACTACAGAATACTTTATTACAATAATTACACCTAAAAGGTATACTTTCATTCACATCACAAATTTTACATTTCATTAGCTTCCTACATTCACTCTTTGGACTAGTTTTACATATACTGCTCGGTTGTCACATTTAAAAGTGTGTTTTCAATATCCTACGGTTCATAAATAATCATATTGAAAAAGAGCTTATACTAATGTTGATTTTTAGAGAATCAAATGTGAATCTTGCCCTAATTTGACAAATTAACAATCGTAATCTATATGAACTTTGTACCACTGTAAATAGAATAGATTTACTTTGTCCAGTGATGATAATTCACACGAAGTCGACGATAAGCTTGTCCAACGATATGATACGATCTTAAAAGAGAGGTAATTGTTGGACATCAACCTCTGCTTGGTCAAATGGTAAATGACATGACTCATAACGAAAAATCTAATGCTTGTAATTTACTCTTGAAAAAAGGGAGAGTAGTGCGAATAAGACTACTTAGAAAGAGTAACGTACCTAAAGGTGAGCTTAGGTGGTTGGTTGTTAACACCTAGAATATTAAAAAATATATACAAAAAGGATATCAAATGATATTATCAATAATACTATGTTATCAATGTCGGACACACTCATTGAATTTTTATCATACTATGGGTTGAGCAAATGAATTATTATTTCCATCACCAAATTTTTTCATACTAACTAACTATGAAAACCGAATTTAAGAATAAAAATTAATGTCAATAGTGCATTATAATGAACAATACTCAATTATACAATAGCTTCATTTGAGTTAATAAAAAGTAAAAATGCTTTTATCGTTATTAGTCATTAGAACTTAATTCCTTGGGTTGCCATAAGTTGAGCAATTCACCTCTTACTTGAGAATCTATCTCATTCCAGGAAGCTATTGAAAGCCTAACACATGCAACAGTACAGGTAGACATTGTATTCATCGTTCCTGTCAATATCTCCAATAATTGTTCTGAATGTGGATTGTGTCCGACTAGCATAATTATATCATATCTATCATCCTTTTTTTTCACTGCATTGAGATATTCTGTATAACCTGATCCGTAAAGAGAGTTTTCAACTATAATTTCACCTTGATAGCCACATGCCTTGGCAACTTTTAAAGCAGTAGAAGAGGCTCTGATTGCTGAAGAGCTTATTATTAGCTGTGGGACAACCCCTTCTTTCAATAGCTTTTTGCCAATTCTAAGTGCATCTCGCTTACCTCTATTATTTAGAGGCCTATCATGATCAGATAACTCTGCAAATTCCCAACTTGATTTGGCATGACGAAGTATCAATAATAATTTGGTATGCTTTTTCAAGAGTTCCTCATAAATTAATCACGTCATCCTTGTATATATTGTGAATTTCTATTTTTTCCTCTATCTTTTCATCAATATTCTAGCAGCTCTAGAACTAATTTCAAAATCATTGCTTCTCTTTTAATAACGTTTCTTTGAACGATACTCTTTGTTGTAGCAAGTAGCTGCTCACATGAACCGATTTGTACTTCTATCATATCCCTCAAGTCATTATAAAATGGTTGATTTAAATACTCAATAAAATATGCTGACTGTCTTGATTTAACACCCCTGGAACTTAATTTCATTCCTGTTATTTGCTCCACTTTAGTTAAATTCAATTTTTGATTATTACCTCAGACAAAAATGTCTTAAATAAATTAGGTTCTATTCTTTTCCTTAATACTATTCTGCAATAGTTATGAGTATGAATACAATCATCTATTCTCTCGCATCTGCAGCAAATCCATGAAACGTATTCTTGACAAATTTTGCACGTAGCAAAGGGTATTAAACAAAAGCCACAGCCTCTGCAAGATTCCTTATTAAACATATCTTAGAAGATAGAGGATTTCCTTATTAGAATTGACGAAGGTAATCTTGTAGATACTACTAGACTATATAGAATAAATTTATTTATTATTACTATTGATTTTCAATTCAATCTATCATCATAGAAATGATCTGAATTTTTCCGCCTCCAATTTCTATACTTCACTTCCAAAATTCTAATCATAGTAATTGACTGATATTCATTATTATTATTACTTCATTATAGTCTAAAATGTGTTCGAGAATAAATTATATTATATAATATCTTCAATTTACCAGTTAACTAGTTTGATATAATAATATTGCTATTTCCTAGTAACAACAATAACTTTCTAAATGCTATAGCTAAATTAATTATTTACTAAAATCGTTATAATTGTGTTCACGATATAACCTCTCTACATTCCCAGCTGTCTTGATATCAAGATTGGAAATTACATGTCCTAAACTCCACGTATCATAATCAATCGTTAATGTATTCCATGTTGATGTCATGTTTGGATGATGATTCAATTTTTGAGAAGAATCAGCTACTTCATAAATAAATTCAAATAAAGTGGAAAAATCTTTAAATGTAAAAGTCTTATGCAACTTACCATTAAATATTGTCCAACCTGGCAGTTCAGTAAATGCTTCTTTTATCTGACTAGCTGACAATTCAACATATTTTGGAATCGTATCATTTTGAACAGAAGCAAGGGCATATTTGATATCCGACCCATTAATCAAGACAAACGATGTATTATTTTCAGATTGACTACCTAAAGTTTCTTTCAATGTAGACATATGGATCGATGTAATCATAATTAGTAACAAAATATTTATTATTAGAATAGCCTTCTTTTTCACTCTATTTATTAAAAAATTGTAATATTTAATATTTCACTATATTTACTATTCAGTAAGCTACCGTTATCCATTTCCGTTTTACCTGCTAATTGTACTGCCATCTAAATATGCGATAATAAAGCAATAATTACGAGTGTCTATATCAAATTTTTCTTTAATAATTGATAAATATTTATGGAAATGTACTAAGTGATAGCTATAGTTGACCAATTATGACACTAAAATCCTACTGGTGCTTTCGTTTTCAATCCTTGCCTCTACAATATCTGGCATTATGTTTCCTTCTCTAGGAGAATTTTTTTCCCCGTACATCCTTGTAATTCTTGGACTATTATTATTTTTGAATCTCATTCAGCTTAATTTCCAAGATCTCATCTCAACCTTTAAGAAACCAAAATTTCTGTTTATTTTATGTATAACAAAAGTATTAGTAATACCGGTAACAATGTATTTCGTTACTAATCAAATTTATCCTAAATATGCACTGTCTGTATTATTATTATCTGGCATTTCTACAGGACTTGGCGCTCCATTTGTTACCAATTATGTAGGAGGTAGGCTTTCTATTGTAGTCGGTATGGTGATTGTCACATCCCTTGTGGTTCCCTTTATATTGCCAGCATTAGTATATATTCTATATAACACCGAATTTTCAATTCCAGTATTTGATATGATTTTACTACTGGTGATATCCCTAATTGTTCCTCTAATAGGGAGTGGCATTATAAAAAAATATTTACCCAAGATAGCTACAAGTATAAACAAAAGCTCATTGCCTTTATCAATTATTTTAATGGCTTTGATTAATTTGGCAATATTTTCAAAATTTTCAGATTATTTCTATTTGGAACTTACCTTTGTAATTACTACCACTGTAATTGCTTTTGCATTATTTGCAGTATTTGCTATTACTGGTTATCTCATTATGAATCTTAATAATAGAGGTACATCGATGAAATACAAGATTTCAGGTCTTATTGCAATCAGTTATGTAAATAATATACTGGTAACTGTTTTTGCACAACAATTCTTTGGTTCCCAGGTAGCAGCACTTGCTGCTTTTTACAATATGCCATACTACATAGGAATTATTTTCTTAAAAATATTATATTCCAAAATTTTGAAGACTAAAAATAATGAGTAATGGAATATTAGTATATCCAATTTTCATATCATATTAATAACCCAAACTAGAGTGATCACTTATTTTATGGAAACAATTAGCAAAAATAAAGTTTATGTTACAAGAAAAATACCAGAACCAGGACCATCGATATTAAAAAAGTATTTTCAAATTAATATGAATCCTGAAGCTGATATACCTGACAGAGACACTTTATTAGAAAATGTCAAGAATGTCGACGCATTAATCTGCATGTTAGGGGATAATGTAGACTCAAATGTCATGGATGCAGCAGGTCCAAATCTTAAGATAATAAGCTGCTATAGTGTCGGATATGATCACGTTGATATTTATGAAGCCACAAAAAGGAAAATAATAGTAACAAACACACCAAATGTATTAGCTAATACTACGGCAGATCTGACTTTTACGTTAATTCTTTCTGCATCTAGAAATATTGTCAATGCTGATAGACATGTAAGAATCGGTAACTGGGAATCTGGATGGTCGCCTGATCTCTTTCTTGGGTATGATGTATATGGAAGTACTTTGGGTATCATTGGTCTAGGAGAAATTGGAACACTCGTAGCAAGACGTGCAAAAGGTTTTGACATGAAAGTACTTTACTATAGTAAAAATCGTAAATATGAGATTGAATCAGAGCTTGATATTACTTATGTCCCCTTGGAAGAATTGCTACAACGTAGTGATTTTGTTTCCATTCACGTATCACTAAACGAAGATACTTTACATTTAATTGATGCATCAAAAATTAAGTTAATGAAAAAAACCGCTTTTATTATAAACACCTCAAGGGGTAAAGTGATAAATGAACAAGATTTGATTAGTGCCCTAAAAAATAAGCTGATAGCTGGTGTTGGTTTAGATGTCTACGAAAATGAACCTATATCCAAGTCTAATCCATTAACTCAAATGTCACAAACAACATTATTACCGCATATTGGAAGTGCTACTTTTACGACGCGATCTAGGATGGCCGAAGTTGCAGCTAATAATGTTGTAAACTTTTTTAACGGAAAGGGGATATTACACAAAGTAAATTAGGTCTTAACTGATCCGTACACGCAAAAGCCTATAGTTTTTTAACTTATTACTTACACTTACCAAGTTTTATCATATTCCATTTAGAATTGGTATATTTCGGAAAGTAAGTTTTTATCGATTGAATCGCAATCTTTACTATTTTGAAAGGATCTTATACTACTCACCCTTGTGTTTTCTATAGTCTATTTTCTTTTCATGTTCTTCTCGAACATGATGAAGTCTATCCTTCTCATGAATAAACTCCTTTCTGCAATCATGACACTTCACGATAGGATAATGGTGAATTTGTCTCATATGAGAGATCAATTCGTCATAAGTCTTGAATTTCACTTTATCAATACTGCAAAGAAATTTTTCACGACTAAAAAATTTCATTACTATGATTGAGATTTTGAAGTAATAAAACTTTCTTGCCTGACAGGAAATCTCCAAAAACAGTTACAAATAGATGATTTTTATGTTAAACTTAAGAGATAAGAATCTAGGTACTTTCTAAACTGTAATCTGATACATTCCTGTCTTTATATTTTCATAATGCTATAAAATATTTACTAATCGCCAAATCCAGTACAACTCCTAAATACCTAATCGAAAGGGCTACAGAAACAAGAAAAGGGATGATGATCTTCAACCGTAACGCAAATAGTAATTATGGCTGTCAATATCCGCATTTTCATACTCTGATAATCATGTCGTTAGCATAACAGAGCAGTATGAAATTATTATGATTACCAACTTGGATGATAAAATCAAACTAGCGCCTGCAATTTGGAATTGGTTTGGAGACTAATCAAATTTCAAATAGTAGTTGTAATTTTTATAAGAGTCCAATGTTAATTTTTCAATCATGACACAGCGAATATCGTCACCAGTTTCAATAATTGTGGCTACAACTATCTTCATCTTTGGTTTTTCGATTTACTCTTTCAATATAGATGAGAGTCACATACATGCTCAATCATCCGCCTTTGATAACAAAACATTGTTTGTGACTGGTTCTGCCTCAACACAGACAAAACCTGATAAAGTCACAATGTCGCTTGGTGTGGAAACAACCAATACAAAGGCAAAAGCGGCACTCGCCGCAAATTCTGAATTGATGGACAAGATTGTCAATGCATTAAAAATAGGCGGTATAAAGGAGAATGAAACAAGTACGTCGTCATTCACCATTACTCCAAACCGAGACTACTCCGTAGATAAGAACCAAGGCAAATTAATCGGATTTACTGTTCGCAACTCTATTCTGATAAATAGCTACAATGTAAATAATGCATCTGACTGGATTGATATTGCAGTTTCATCCGGTGCCAACAATGTAGATAGCATTTATTTCAGTATATCTGATAAGAAACTCGATGAGATAAAGAAGGAATTGATAAAACAGGCTATTGGCAATGCAAGAGAGAAGGCAGACGTCGCTGCTTCGGAGCTGGGACTCAAAGTAGTAGGAGTAAGAACCATTAATATCGATCAAGCCACACCAATATTCACTGGACCAACATCATATGCACTTGAATCATTCAAAAATGAGCCATCTGCAGCGTCACCTCCGATACTGACTGGAGAACAGCAGATATCCTTGAACGTTAATACTGTCTTTCTTATGGGAGAGTAGTTTCATCTTTTCAGACTTGACAGAAGCAAGCGCGGGTAAAATTAACCCTAAACATATATAGGATGCTTTGCAACTTCTAACGTAATTAAGGATGTCATATTATAAAGGACCCCGCTTTCCGACTACTAATAAAATAAAAATTGCTGCAGCAGTTATTACTGTAATTATTATTATAGTTGTACTGGCTGAAGCAACAGTTATTGTCGAAGCAGGTCATAGAGGTGTTGTACTTTACCTAGGGGCAGTTGAAAATAGGGTATTAGGAGAGGGTGTACATTTTGTTACTCCTTTTGCAGAACAAGTAGTTCAGATGGAGGTAAGAACACAAAAATTCCAAGCAGAAGCTACTGCAGCATCAAATGACTTACAAGAAGTACAGACTGTTATTGCAGTAAATTACAGAATTGATCCAATGGAAACAAACAAGATTTACCAAATATTGGGTGTTAACTATGCAGATCGTGTAATATCTCCGACTATTCAAGAATCAGTCAAAGCCAGCGTAGCAAAATTTAATGCGGAAGAATTAATCACAAAGAGAGAAACTGCAAAAAGTGTTATTGCCAACGCCATAAGAAGTACACTTTCCACAAATAATATTCAAGTACAGAATGTGTTTATCACTGATTTTAAATTTTCAGATGCTTTTGCTACTCAGATAGAACAAAAAGTCGTGGCATTTCAAAAATTCCTTACTGAGCAGAATAATCTAAAAGCTGTTGCGGTAGTAGCAAACCAAACTGTTGCAATTGCAGAAGGACAGGCAAGAGCGAACGCTGCCAGGGCAAGTGGTGAGTCTGAAGCAATAAAAATTATAACTCTGCAATTAAGAGAAAGTCCAGAATATCTACAATGGCAAGCTATAACAAAATGGAATGGCCAGATGCCTTATGCACTCGGTAGCAGCAGTGGAGTTCCATTCTTCCAACTACCTTTAGCAAATGCGCAAAATCAAACCCAAACTAAATAATCTTTTTTTATTTTTTATTCAATAATTGACCATGGGTCCCCGCTTAACTCGACATTGTAATATTTCCAAGAAATTGACAAGTGGTTAGGAATATTAGATGAATCCCTTTGGGGGTAATTTTGTAAGATGTAGGGATAGTATTTATAGGAATAGTGCTATGATATCCTAATGTCACAACAACGCATGCTATCCATTTTAACCATATTATCTGCTATTATATCAATTAGTGCAGTCGCCGGGTCTTTGGGCTCACTTCAAGCACAGGAGGGAGAGACATTTTCTGCGACTCTATCGGGCAAAGAAGAAGTTCCTCCAACAGATTCGAGTGCAACTGGATGGGCTAAGTTCCAAACCAACGACAATGGAACACAAGTATCGTATTGGATTAACCTGACGGGCCTGAACGAGATAACTGGAGCACATATACATAACGGGAGTGCCGGACAAAATGGTGATATCGTAGTTAGTTTATCTGGACAACAATCTGCTGAAAATGGCAACAACTCAACAATATCATTGAATGGAAATATAACACAGAACGACCTGCAAGGTCCTCTGAAAGGTAAGGAACTCTCCGAGCTTGTCGGTCTTATGAGCGATGGGGTTGTATATGTAAATGTTCATTCAGGAGAATTTCAGAATGGAGAAATCCGTGGTCAAATAGTTTCAGGATTACCAGAAACGGAAATTAATATGACATCGACAACATCTAACAATACAATTCCAAACTAATAGGTACAAAGTAAAAAATATAGATAATAGAATATCTTTGGAGTGTAAGGTCTATTACATTTTTATTTTGACTATTTCCATCTTATCTTATCTTATCTTATCCTGAAGACAAATGATACTCAAAACATACTAAGGTATATTCAATGATTTGAGACTTTCATACGATTCTCTAAGTTTTAGATATAGATCCTTCGTAGAAGGTTCCAGTAATGCAAAGGAGAGGTAAAAATCCTCAGCCTCACGTAGATATCTTTTAATTTTATTATTTACTAGTTTTCCCTCTACCTTTGACATATTACTAATGAATTTCATATTATTCTCTCTATCAACCAGTTTTATGACTTTGATATCATAGTCAGCAGAGCTTAATCCTTTGCAGTAATTATGGAATCTGGCTAGTTGTCTTTGCTGATCATTTTCTCCAGGGAAATTTTCAAGGGGTTTTATCTTTAGATCCATACAGATCTCGTAGACTCTGTTGCCAAATCTATATTTGAGATATGCATCAAAACCGTACTCCTTGGTCTTGTACAAATCGAGTATTCTGTCATTATCTTCCATTACATCATGTAATATCGAGGAAACTATTTCTACACTAGTTATATTACGATTAACCGTGAGATAGTGCTTAACTACGTCTCTCGTAACGGGCAAGATGTGTGTTTCAAGAAATGGAGACTGATTATCTTCCCTTTTTATTCCACTATGAACTTCAGTGGACATATCCATTGCAGTATTGATATAATCATCAATTCTTATTCCACTTTGAACCAGAAATTTTTCGAGCTCATCCCTTTTGAGGAAATCCAGAGTCTTCACAAAATTATAGTTAACAACTGCACAACAAAAGCGTTTCTTCTAAAGTAAATTGAGACACTAACTAGAAAAATTAACATCCTTTTTCCTGGCATTTTGCGGTGAAATATATGAAGAAATCGCTGTACTAAATATAAAAATCACATTATTTTTTGTTCATTGTGTCAATTGCCTTCTTTTTTTCTTCATTTAATTCATCGAGTGAAACGCTATTGGCTAAAATAATAGTTTCACCAACTCCGTCAATATCCGCTTGAGTAAAAATTGCCGCATATTCAGTGGATGAAAGAGCTTTGATTATCGAATCATCTTTAGGCAGCTTTAATTCTAATTCTCTAAGAGGTATGACTGAGCCATAATTATCGATATCAAGTTCAATAACTTTGATTTTGTTTCCATCTATTATCTTGTCTACCTTTACTAACAAGGCACACCAGTATGTTATACGTCACCCAAGTACTTAGGTATTTCACTAGTTAGGGTTAAAACTGATTAAAAAGCGCTCATTGGACATATTTTCAAACTTTGCCATCTATTGGAAAAAATGGTAGTTGAATTATACCTAATATTGTAATTTGGTAACTGCCATACTCGGAGCCGTAATTGTTCATCAATTATATACTATTTCTGATTTTTCAGCGTAAACAAGATATATTTCTATGGATATTCTTATTAATGATATTAGTTCTATATCTTGCAATGACAATTATGCGTGACGAGCAAAATATCATGTTTTTACTTCCTATTATAGTAACTCTCAATACGGTATTTGTCTCTGGTTTTATCGATCTTGAATCAAATGGGATGATTATTTCAAATTCTATCAGTCTTCACGAAGAAAGGAAGACAAAATCATCCGGATTACCCTCCAGTCACTGGTGTAGAAAATGCTCTTCTGATTCTTTTTATCTGGAAGATACAATTCAAGTTACACCCAACTCAACTAAGCCGACTCTATGTGAAATATACGTATGCGATGGTTGTGGCGAGAAAATTGAATTTTGGAAATATATTGAAGGCTCTCAGTCGGCCTGAATTTTTCAAATAGGTTTCACTGACGAAAAATCCGTAGCATTATTCGCAGCTAAAATTTTAATTGCTGTTTTAAATTACTTATTGTTTCGTTTAACTGTCTATTGACTTGCTCATATGTTTCTATCTGCTGTTCGAATTTAGATATTTGTTGATATAGTCCTTGCTGTCTCCACATGATTTCAAATATAGTTACATAAGATTTGACAGTTGATTTGATAGAGGAAAAAAAAGACACGCCAATTGCTTCATATGAAGTTTTTTTCGTATCGTCTTTTAATTCGGTGTAAGTTACAAATTTTCTATCAACTAACAAAATTGAAGCCCTGATCCTTGAAGATTCTTCGAGATTCATAATTTCAATTCCGAATTCATTTCTTAATTTTTGTGAAACTAAGGCTATGTCATCATCAAATGGAGTAAGAATTCTTATTCTTAATTTATCGTTTTTTCCTTTCAGTTGCTGCAATATAGGAACCATGCCCATACTTTCTTGTCTATGGAATGCATTAGATGTAGAAAAAATTCCTTGAATTTCGTTTTTTGTTGACCCTGCTAACTTGAATACCAGATCTTGCACTTGAAAAGGATCTCTAATAACTTGAAATGTTTCATTTTCATCGGTTTCTATGTCATTTTTTATACCAAATTCATGTTCCTTTGGAACAATGATCTCCCAATTAGGATTGTAAATATATTGTTCTTCGATACTAATTGACTTAAACTCATGTCCATATAGAATTGCTAATTTCTTAAATATGGTAATGCAATTGTGGGAATCAAACTGGTATTTATCTCCGTCTATTATTTCCTCTATCGCTTTTTTGTTTTCAATTATCCTACCACATAACGCACAAGCACGTTTGTTACTAAAGATATTGTTATCTGGGATTTTATTGCTATTCTCATGCACAGTAAATAATCCCTACGAGGTCATTTAAAGGTTTAATGAAATATTCAAGAAATCCTAAAAAAATTTAGTGAAAATATATAATTTATATAAAAAACATAATTTGCGACCATTAATTATCAAATATTCGATGTATTACTATCGATTGATAATTATATTGTTTTTCGGACATGCTTGAGATTGACTAATGTTCTAATTTTTTTTACTAGATGATTTCAAAAAACTGACTATTTGTTGTAAGTATATTTCTATTCTCTTTATTGCATGGCATTAGCCTCAATTCAAGAAAACGACACGACAACAAGCCAACCAGTAGGACAGGTTCATACAAGCGTAAGTGGACAGACTTTTACTGTAGGACAAAGTTGGGGAGCTTTGAGAAAAGCTTGGAAAGGGTATCGAATAGCAAAAGTACAAAACGATGATACCAAAATGAATGAATATGCAAACAAGATTAGGAAAATTCAGGGTGAATTAAACATCGCCTTATCGTCATTCCCAAATTTGGGAATTTCCTAAATTTTTTTCTATTAATAAATTAAGAATAAGATTGTTTCTTACATTCTCTTAACCTTTATATATTTAGTTCAGTAAAGTAAGTATTTGTGAGTAACAACAATTCAAAATCGTTTACACAAGAGTTTTTTGGATTTCTTAAAACTTTTGGTATCATTGGGCTAGCTATTGCATTTGTCATAGGTTTAGCAGCATCCAGACTAGTAACATCACTTGTTCAAGATATTGTTAATCCCACAGTGGGCCTATTTCTTCCAGCATCTCTAGAAAAAATGTCTGCAAATGTTACCACTATTTCTGGAGGTACTTCACAGTTCAAATATGGAGACCTAATTGCCAATATAATTGACTTTGTCATAATCGCCCTGATTGTATTTATTGCTTATAAGTTCCTAAAAAGTCACAAATTGATAGAAGATAAGACAGAACCGGAATCTAAATAAATTTTTCATTTCCAAATCTTAATTTTGTTTACTTGCGTAGTACATTTATTTTTTTGATATACACAATCCTGATTAATAAAAGGAAAATTTTCTAATTATAATATATAATACAACATTCCTACTAATTCATTTATCCTCAAGCAAAGAATCAATTTTTTTATTCAGGTCCAAGATTTTTTCCAAGATTTTTTCCTTATGTTCTTCAAGATCTTTAATTTTTTCCAACAATTTCTCGTTGTAGCTTTCTAATTGTTCGATGCGATTCAGTGTATAATCCTGCTTATCTGAAGTCTTTTTTTGCCTATTGAAAATCCACCAACTAACAATTGCACCAATTAATGCCCCTACAGCAATTCCCAAATATGTACTCGAAGAATTTGTCATATCCATACAATTTGGAGATAATTCTGGTATGCAACCCCAGGGTAGAGTCGAAAACCACATGGTTTTGATTATTGCACTCTCTATTTTACTATTTTCTCAGGACATCACACATAAATTCTTAAACCATCATCGATATTACCTACCGCTACCAGGCAAACCAATTCCTTTTAGCGGAGTACGGTAGTCCGTAGTCACGTTAATGCCCTCTTTGGCGGTTATACTGATCTTTTCCAAGTTTGTCTCGGGTTTTGGATAAAAGAAAAATGATTGACCTGGCGCAAGCGTATCTAGATTCTGAATATCATTTTTCCCTAAATACACACTAATATTAGAGAGTGAATTGATTCCAACATTATTGACTCTTATTCTGTAGTATGTTCCAGCGATATCAGTAGTGTCCTTCGTAGCATCAACTTCTAACGCGTATGGAACCTTTGATTCTTGTTTTATGAAGAAAATTAATACTCCTGCAAATATTACTCCAAACAAAATATAGTAAAGATAAATTTTTCTCATCATAATTTCTATGGGTATGTCATTTAATAACTTACATCATAATCGAAAATATCATAAAAATTTTGTAAAAATTAGTATCGTTTCTATATAGATGATTGATGGAACAGGACCTCCGAAAGAGGTATTTTATTGCTCAAAAATAGTAAATTCGTAGGGATAATAAAGTGAATCTTATAAAATATAAATTCTAAAGTAGAGTTCTTTTATCTGATTGGCTTTTGATATACCCAACTGGGTGGCAACAATTATTGAACTAGGCATTGGAATTGCAATTGCAATCGTAGTGTATAGAGTTCAATCACAAACTGCGAAATTGGCCGAGGAACTGCTATCAAAAATTTCTTCCATTACATCCAGGATGGATTCATTATTAGAACAAAGAAGATTAGATGAAATAACGAAAAAGGAGTTTGAATGTAAAAGAGTCATTGAGCACCTGGAATATATACAGAAAAAAGAACAAGAGTTGAAGGATTATTTGATCGATTATATCTCGGGAGATGCATCAAGCGAACAGCTGCGCTATTTTATTAAGCAGAATTTCATGCCTATCGCCAAATTCAGAATTCGTGATATAGAAGATGCTATTAGACAGGTAGGAGACAAATTAACCGATAATACCCTCAGATTGGAGTTTTTGTCATACATTGAGGCTTTCTTGAATCTGAGTGAGCTGGTTCTCGTAGATGGTAAACCGCAAAATGATAACGATCTTGAAAGTTTTATAATTTCCATTAATCTTCAATTAAAAAGAATACAAGAGTTCCTCACCAGATTTCATAAAGAGATACAACAAACTAACAATAATGGTACGTAGTTTTTCTTCAATACATATTTTTAAAATCTTCTTACATTTAGTTTACCCAATGGGGCATAATGGAAAAAGAAATGCTGTGGAGTCCTCACCAGTCTTACTATTGAAGCACTCAATAAAATAGACTGGTAATTATTGGGATTTCCGATAAAATTAAATTTCATGAATCAGGTCCTTTAGATTCCTCTTTGGCTTTGGCACCAGCATCTTTACTGGATATCCTAGGCAAAGAATAGAGGATGGCGAGAGATCTATACCTAATATTTCCTTTATTTTAATTTCATCAAACATGCCTATCCATATGGAGCTCAATCCCAAAGCATGCGCAGCAAGTTGGGAATATGCCGCTGCAAGAGTGGCATCTTGTTGAGAGAATTTTCTGATCGTGTCTGGTGGAAAATTTAATTTTATTCTCTTGGGATTTATACAAAATACAAGTACAACTGGCGCATGCACGTATGGTTGATTGTTAGCCGCCTCGGCCAGCTTTCTTTTAATTTCCTCATTTTTTACGTGATATATTTCGAAACCCTGGAAGCCCCCCGCAGTAGGTGCAGTATCAGCCGCTGCAAAAATCATTTCAAGCTTCCATTCTTCCACGTCTTTATTCTCAAATTTTCTTTGTGATCTTCTATTCAACATAACATTGAAAATGTTCGTCTGTACAATGTCCTCTATATCATGAGCCGGAACATCCTCTTTGGGGTATAGTAACTGTGTATTCTTGTCGGTAAACATTCTTGAAAAAATATCGCTTGGAAAAGACACGTATATCTAACGACAGGAAGGTTATTAAATTTGATCAATCCATTAATCGATAACTATTCGACCGTATCTAATACAAAGTAATATTAAATGTTTATAAACCACCATTGGTTACCATCACACGGTCAAAATGGTTAAGAACAAGTCGAGAAACCTGACCTCTGTAACAAATGCGTCAAAAACCATCTACAATGCTTCTTATCTTCAGGATGTAATTGAGACTATTCAAAATCGTGTAATTGATATCACAAATGAGATCGCAAAAGTTCAACCCCAATATGCTCAATCACTTTCGAATCTCCAGGTTGAATACTTTGAAGCTACAAAAAACGTAATTCAGAATGTATCCAATCTTCAAAGTACTTTTCTTGAGAATAATTGGAACAACTTTGATAACAGGTCAGCCATATATACCGAGCAAATTAAAAACCAAGTAAATATATTTACAGAAAATTTTGTAAGGGCATGTGAAATATGGAATCAAATTGCTTTGAATTCAATTGATATTTCAAAAGAGAACATAAATATGTATACCCAAGCATTGACATCAATGGAATCATACCATCAAAATCTTATTACCTATTGGAATTCACTGCTGATTCCGACATTTGGCAAGTAAGCTATACACAAGCACTGCAGATCTTTTCAATCATAAATATCAAATGACAATTAAGAATTATGACAAAAGAAGATATTTAGCTCTGGAAACTATTATTATCACCTAAATTATTCTGTCGATTTATTGTACTGAAATTGATTCAGCAAATTGAGATAGATCTATTCTATAATAATCAATCATAGCAGCATCATACTGTTGAACTATCTCAATTGGTTCTCCTTTATTCTTTCTATTGATAATAAGTTCTCTTTGATAGTAGCTTGTGACGTATTTGTAACCACGTCTTCTTGCCTCTTTAAGAAATTCAGATCTGAGCATGTGACCTCCTTTCTCTCCAAGATATCCAGTTTTAATTGCTATCCATTCCATAAAAACTGAATTCTTTCTACCTAAATTTTGATCCAAGGTACCACGTCTGAGAGATTCCATATGAATGGTATTCATTTTTCCTAAACTTTCATCATATCCGCCATGCCTAGGCTTGTGGTTTTCCAAAGGACCTCCTTTTACATAGCCAACAATCTCTCCGGCGTCACTGTTGATTCTTAGAGTTATGAGAATCGTACTTGGATCGCAAATTGACTTACGAAATTCTCTATAGTGAAAATTCATAGGAGAACAATATTCGTGACGTATCTTCATAATTGTGTTACATAAATCCGTACTTATCTTATCCCTTTCACTGATAGTATTTTCAACAACTGTTACTAAACTAATTTCATGCTTACGCAACAATGCTTTAATCTCGAGTTCTCTTTTCCATTCCTCCCTAAAACCTTCAACATTATCAAAAAAATTCTTCCTGTTTCCAACGGGTAAACTCTGTATTACCCTTTCAAAGGTATCTTTGTCATCCCTTTGTTTAAGCGCAGCAAAGTACTCTACAGACTTTTCATTGATCACCTGAGAATGCCATCCAATACCACGGGCGTTGCGTCTTGCCAGTTCCTTGGCATAATTAAAATCACCCAAACAATATCCGGCAATGCGGTCACAAATAGACAAGAATAGTCCAAGCTTTTCGTAATGTTCCCTAGTATCTATATCATCCTGATCTATGCCCGCCAGGTTAAATAATTCATTCATTCTTTTTAACGCATGTTCTTTTTGCGCCCCAGAAAATGGATACGTAGTTCTGTGTATTAGGGCAATCACTATATTCAGATCTATTTCGAAGGACTGAATAAGTTTAGCTAGTTTTTGATCGTTTCTAATAAAGAGTTCAATATTATCCTCATTGGGTTTTTCAAATTCTTTTCTTGGATCGAAATCGTGAAATAATGCAGCCACAAAAAGATTTTTAATATCCTTTAGAAGGAATTTATTTTCTGACTTTTGATTTATTGCAGACATCAATGAAATATATGCAACTTCAAGATTATGGTTGATGGTGTGATAACCGGGATAATCTGATCCTAAACCATTTTTAGAAAATTCAGAAACTGCATGTCTTATAATTCTGGATGTAACTTTCATATCAAAATCGATTTTTGCGACTAATTCCAGTATTTTGTCCTTATGGGAAGCTTCTTTGGTAAGACCGATATTATATCGAGTCCACCATGGAAATAGTCTTATTCGCTTGTAATGTTCATACCACCATGGTAATCGTTTGGCTGGCGTTAAATGACGCTGTGCCTCAGTTTTTGTGATATTACTTTTATCAAATCGCAACAAACGACACCCCGCCAATTAACAATACAATTGAATATAAAAAACTTGTTATTCGATTACATTCAAGCACTGAAATGCAAAAATTAGGATATTATTTACAATAAATTACAATTAATTTCCATCTATATTGCATTTTTTGTTCATGTTACTTGAATCTTACGTTCTAAGTTTCATAAAAATGCTCAAAAGCTGGCACTTTCAACTCAATCCAACATCAAGGATTATTGTAGCTTTTAGATCAATAATTCCAAAGGTTGAATTCATCAACTAATTTTTCGATTCACTTTTGAAATCATCTTGGAGAAATTTGAATATACCACTTTACGATTATTTGCCAGATTATCGAATTCATCTTTTTTATTATTTAAAATAGTATCTGTACTTACACCAACTTCAGTCATCTCAGATCCATAATTCTGTGTCCAATTGCTGATCATTTCGGGAGTTACTTCCAAATGGAACAAAATTCCGATAGAGTTACCAACTTTAAATGCTTGTGGATACAAATTGGAGGAGGCTAAAAGTATTGCTGATTTCGGAAGTTCATAAGTATCTCCATGCCACTGGAATACTTTTATTCTCTCATTAACTATTCCTTTAAATATATCATTCCTTCCTTCATTATTTATTTTTACTTCGAACCATCCAATCTCTTTTCGCTGTCCCTTATACACCCTACCTCCTAACGCTTGAGCAATTAATTGTGATCCTAGACAAATACCTAGTAACGGTACTTTATGATGATTTGCATTTCTTATCAATTTTTGTTGCTCCTCCAGATAAGGCAGATTTTGGTAAACTGACATGAATCCTCCCAAAATGACAATTGCTGCATATTTATCAACTTCTTGAGGAATACTGTCTTTTTTTACATGTTTAGTTTCAATCTCAAATCCGTCAGATTCAAATAATTCCCTCAAATTGCCTAAGGTCTCAATCTCTGTATTTTGGATAGAAAGGATAACGTTTTTCAACTATATGGTATTAAAAACACTCATTATATCTACCTTAGTTACTCAATTCCCTGTATCTAAAACAATCTATAGTATGATCATTAACCATGCCGATAGCTTGCATCATTGAATAACATATCTTGGAACCTACGAACTTGAATCCTCGTTTTCTAAGGTCTTTACAAATGAGATCAGATTCTTGTGTCATGGAAGGAACTTCTTTATAGCTTTTCCAAGAATTTTGTATGGGTTTGTGGCTTACAAAATTCCATATATAGGTATCAAAACTGCCAAACTCTTTTTGGATTTCAAGGAATGCATTAGCATTGATAATTGCCGCCTCAATCTTTTTCTTATTTCTAATTATCGATGGGTTGGAACAGAGTTGCTCAATTTTCATCTTGTCATAGTTTGCTATTTTCTGAACTCTGAAATTATCAAATGCCTTTCGAAAATCTTCACGCTTACGGAGAATAATACGCCAACTAAGACCTGCTTGCATTCCCTCAAGTACCAGAAATTCAAATAGCTTCTTATCATTGTGTAAAGGTACTCCCCATTCTTTATCATGATAATTAATCTCGATCGTTTCTTTTGCCCACTCGCATCTTGGATTCATTTCTTGTACTGAATATATTCTTTGAACTGCATCGTTATATTTCTACTCACCTCACACAATGGTTTTTACGACAAGTAGAAAAGTAAATCAAGTAAATCGCTAAATGGAGATTTTAATAAATTTACAAACACAAAAGAATAAGATGCAATGAAGCTCAAATAAAAAATTTATAACGAGTGTGCTAATCAAAGAAACGGTAAGTCGATAGATTGATGCTACTATAAACATTCGATATAGGTAAAGCTATTTGGATTTGTAGCAGTGCTTTTGGTCACCAACGCAGCAATTCATCAATTTGAATTGTATTTTGTTACAATTAGTCCCTAGATGGTATTATTATGACGGGTGTTATTTCCTTGATACTAATTAGCTTGATACTATTGATAAAGGATATGGATGATCCTTTCGAAGTGGGTAAGAAGACTTTGCACATAGACCTCAGTCTTATGTACAAACTCAAAGAGCGACTCAAGAACCTGTAATGAACACCTTAAATCATCATGATCTTTGGATTTAATAAAAAGTAACAATATCGATGAATCTTCGAATCTTCGAATCTTCGAATCTTCGAATCTTTGAATATTTGAATCACGATAAAAGATCTTCTCTTGAGAACTTGCCTGCAAGTATTTTTCCAGGTTTTGATTTATAATCTGAAATACCAATACCAACGGCAATCATAGTCTCCTTATCTTTTGCATGAGGAGACAAAAATTCTGTCACAGCGTCGTCATAAAAAGTTGATCCTGAAGCACCAATTCCTTGACTATACGCAGATAGGTAGATTCTCCCTGCTATGATTCCAGATTCAAATTGGCATAGCCTGTAGCCTCTATTTCCTAGCGTTTCCAATATTAATTTTAGATTGGTCATCATGTAAAAAACAGCACTGGCATCACTAAACAGAGGCTGTTCTAGGCAAAGATATCCTGATGTATTTCTGTGAAAGTTTGAATTTAAGAGATTAATTGAACTATCTTTTCGATTAAAAAAATATGCTCCCCTTTGCAAATTAGCTACTTCATTAGCAATAAAGTAAATATCTATCATAGATTTTTTGTCATTAAAGTCTGAATCAATATGCCTAGTTAAGCTATAAAGAATATTTGAAAGCTGTTCAAATGCAATTGGCTGCCTCGAGAATTTTCTAGTAGATCCCCTTAAAAGTATGACATTGGATAGCGATTGTGAAATTATGGGTCTAGGATCTATTTGCTTTGATTCCACGATACCAGCTTTTTCTGGTTCCTGAAATTCGATCATTGGTACCGAATCTGTCCACCTACGTACCTCTTCGCTTGAATTCAACGATGATGCATTATGTAATTCCCAGATCTGGGGATATTCCATTTCTTTGTTCTTTGAAAGTGGAACAATATCTGGAACAAATCTAGACGGATTTTCCATTTTCTTGGGCTTTTCTTGTGAACACCCAATTCCAATTGGTGCTAAAACCACCGATGCTTCTTTTCCTTCATCAAGACATAACATATCATTTACAACTTTGTCAACAAACCCAAGTATCAATTTGGTATCTAATCCGAACGACATTGTAGTTGCAATCAAATTCGCAGCTATCACACCAGAATCCCAAAACCAATGTCTATACGAACGGGCCTGATATTTCCAAGCGTTTCTCCATGCAATGGAGGTTAGAATTATAGTAAACGGTGAATTCTTTATTTGATCGTTATCTCCCGCGGCCTCTGCCAATAATAATCTATAGTCTCCTTCTCTCAATTTTGTTAGAGTGAACTGGCCGGGGCAGAAATGATAGATACCTGCTCGCAAACCGTTAATGTTTTTGGACACTATGTAGACTTCAATTGGATATAAGGCACCCGTTGCAGGAGCAGCACGCATTAAATATTTGCCATGAGGAAACTTGATTTGTCTCGTAATTCCTGATGAAAAAAAAAGTAACGATGACAACAATTTAATATCTATATCTATATTGGCGCTAACTGAACTAGAAACTTGAACCGAATCTATCATGGTAACAACATTTTGGTCAGGTGTGGGAAAATCTACTGGGAGAGCCATTGATGGAATCTTTGAATAAAATTTAAATGCTTTTGGCTTATTATCCGAATCAAGGTAATGGCTAGATGATCTAATGCTAAATTCAGAATGCTTGGTTTCTTCGTGATATTTTAATGCGTATTTAATATCTTCGTTCATATGCCTCTTCTAAATTAGAGAATTTGTGTTATAAGAATTAATCTTGCTTCCCTGGAGTTGTGAAATTGATTGGTTTGACTAGTGTGAACAATCAGTTGACATAATTATCATTTACTAAACAAAGAATCTATTTCTAATGAGGTCAGTGTAGTCAATATCGATATCTAAAGCATAACAAAATTTAAATAGTTTCCATTCAAGTAATTTTTGATGACTCTCTCAATAAACTGTAAAGATGCAGGCGATCCGGTTTGTACCCATACTATGTACGGAAATACTGAAGAAGAACTACTTCAGAACGCCAAAGAACATGGAATTAAGGTACATGGTTACACTGAAGAACAATGGAACGAAGAAGTTTCAAAGAACCTGGAGCATTTTAGAAAGGTAATAAAGAAAACTTAGCCTTAAGCGCCCTTCATATTGAAATGCCTAATAGAATGCAAGGTTTTTTTGTGCACGATTTTGACTTGGAAGTAAAAGTGTAAATTCGGTAAACTTCCTTATACTCTTATTTAGTAAAATATAATACCTATTATTTAATATAAAATCAATATCGTTACAATTGGCCTTAATTATTGGAGATAAAGAAACTAGAAATCGAAAGAATTAATATTGGTCTAGTATCCAAATGAAAACTAAAAATGTCCGAAGAGGGAATTGCAACTCAATTACTGCAGGAAAGTATTGGAAAAAATGTGCTTGTGAAACTAAAGGGAAGAAGAACGGTAAGGGGAAAAATTCAAGGATTTGACAAACAGATGAATATCGTAATAACCGAAGCTACAGAAATTATAGAACAACAAGGCAATAATAATAACAACTCTGAAAAAACTAAAGAGCAAGAACAAGAGTCGCAAGTAGGCGATGCACTGATACGGGGCGATAATGTAATTACAATAGCAGTTTTATAAAATAGATTTTTTCTAACCAGTTTTAAGTTTCTATATGATCTGTAGAAAATAGAATAATAGATTTAGATTTTCTTGTATATTATGTTCATAGAATGGTAACAATAACAAGATAATCTTCTCATATCTATGGGCTAAACTTCTAATTGAAAATTTTTATTGCGTTGTTGAATTCTGAATTATCTAATGGTGCCACCTTGGCAAGCTCTATATTTTCTTTAACATGTTGAAGCTTCTTTTGTCCAATTAATGGAGCAAGTATGTTTGGAGTGGATCTGGTTATTTGAATTATTTTTAATAATTGATTATTGTAACCCAAGTAATCGGGTATTTTTGCAGTAAACAATTTAGCCTGAAATAGCGGTACACTAGTAAAAACTCCAATTTTTAATCTATTACACGCCTCTAGAATAGTAAGTTTAGTATCTCTACCAACAGATTGATTCTTGAGTAAAAATGCTTCTGTATAGGCTAGATTGTATGGTAGTTGTATAAACCGAAATCCATGATCTTCTCCTCCTACGTCTTCTGCTATTCTTACCATATCTTCCAGAGATAGATGTCCTGTTTCATTTTGGGGCAATCTAAAACATGTCCAGGTTGCCATTCCGTAATATCTAATTTTGTTCTTCGATCTATACTCTTCATAAACTTGAAAAACCCTTCGTATCATTTCATCAAAATCACTCCTTGCGATGTCTTCGACCCAGCTCTCATAAGCATTATGAACATACACAAGATCGATAGTATCAAGTTGCATGTTTGTTAGTGACTTGTCAATACATTTACGAATATAATTGGGATTTAATACATTATATCCAGAGCTGATGTCTTTGGAGTCTATTATTCCTTGTGAAATGAACATTTTATGCATATATTCAAGTACATCTATTGTTGGATAATCACCATCATTGGTAATGTATCCATTTTTTGTTGATATAAATACTTGATCGCGGGAAACAACGTCGTCGTCAATTAGTTTTTTCATTGCATTTCCTATATTTTTTTCTGATTTCATAGAACGATAATTTATGGCAGTATCGATTATGTTCATTGCGCCGGACTTTACGCATTCATAAATCGCATTCTCTATATCATTATCATCTTCCGCCGTAATTTGCCCCAAATAGGTTCCCATACCTAAACTTGAGAAATTTAGGTTATCAAAAGAACGGAAGTGTGAATTTGCTATGCCATTTTTTATAGCATTTTCCTTAAATTTCCGTGTGCCTTCCGGAGTAGCAAAGCCATGTATAGGTCTATATTCACTAACCAATGACTTGGACGTACTGATATCCATTTTATATTTTATGTGAATTGCTCAGTAAAAGTAATAATTGCGAATATCTCTTACAAAAGAAAAATGATACAATCTCATGTTTCTAGCGCCAAAATAGGATCTGCAAATGTGAGTATTGTTACTCGTAATGGTTTTTAATGCTTCACGAAAAAGCAGGTTAATATCAATATCCTCGTCTACAATAATAACAATCCTGTTGCTTAGAGTATTGTCAATATCGCCTCTTAAGTACTAACCATCTGATTAGGTCAAAAAAATAATAATTTTTATTTATAAATTTTTACGTGCTTTGTGGCATCCACAACATAAAATAGTATATGGCGACTGGCGGGGGCCCAAATGTCAAATTCTGTTGATCCCACCAGTCTGTGTCCACGTTATTCTCATTAAACCAACAAAATATAAAATGATTCAAACCGCTGGACTGGCACCAATGTCCAGAGTCTCCACCGGCTAATGACAATTTTAGGTGCTAAGCCTAATTATAGAGACCAAAAGATGTATAAGAATCTGGCTTACCTAAGTTTAGGTACAGCCCCACTGAAATTAGATACTTTATTAGAAGTTTTAAACAAAAATTTGGCATGTAATAGAATACCTATCTTGAATTCATTCTTAGGATAGTCAATCTGATTGGTTCTTGCCTTTAACCGGATAGGCACCAACCAATTTACCATAAATATAGAGATAAGTAAACACCTTGTACGACGTTACCAGATAAATATTAATACATATTTGTGAACAACTTAACTCACAACAATGTCTAAAAGTAATAAGGACCATTTTGAAAGTCTCTCGAAGGAAATATTGAAAATCAATTCTTCATTAAGGTGGATTGCCATAGCCGACTCTAATGGTACTTTGCTCAATATCGCCAGAAGAGATGGTCTCGAACCCTTAATGACCCGGCAAGAAAATCAAGAATATACCCTAAATGCAATAACTAGACATAAATCGAGGTTGAAATTTGAGGACAAACTAGGTAGACTTGTGTATTCTTTGGGTAAATATGAGAAACTCGTAAGGATTGTTACTCCTATAAATAACAAATATTATGTTCTACTTACAGTTGATGTTGAAGAGCCTCACATTGATTCCCTTATGAGAGAACAAATAATTCCAAAGATAAGAGACAATATTCAATATTTTGAATAGCTTATACTAATTGTGAATATAAATAAGTTTTAAGCCGCTTATATGTATTATTAGTAATATCATCATATGACATTTTTTTGATTATTAACAGAAATCCTAGTAGGAATTATAAAGTTTTAAGGAGTTTTAATCCTATTCTTCTTATGGCTAACGAAGATCAAATTGAAAATGGGAAGAAGATAATTGACTCAGAAATCACAAAAGTTATTTTGAATTCTTCCTTAATAGAATCTGGTGGATGTGCATCATGCCATGTATTGTTCAAACTCGTTGAGGCCCTGTCAGTGAACGAATCTGATACTGGAGATTTATTATCCCAAGTATTGTATGAAAATCCAGAATTAAATGAAAGATTTATTGAAATGATAGAAAAAATTCACATGAAGGAAAGACTTATGGGAGTTCAATTTTCTATTAAGAGCAGGAAAGCGAAGAACAGATACATCGACGCAAACATCAAAAATGTTATATCCGAATTATCCATCGATATCAAGAACTATGGACTAGAAATAGTCTTGAGGAAATTGTTATTATCATTAATTTCCGTACAGCTAGCTCAAAATATTGGTGTAGACCATCATGCAGCAACCGAGGAGCTCTACTACTACATGAAAAAGAGTGAAAACACTAATGAGGTTGTGAATGAATTCATCAATAAGTTATCAGCAAGCCATTTAAAATAAACCCTGGTAGTTATTCATAAAGATTTCATATCTTAATTCAAAGCTGTTCGAGTTTTCTATTCGACAAACGAAGTATCAATTAGCTGAAAACATCCTAAAAGTCAAAAACATAATAAATAGTTTCTATTTTCTCAATCTATGGATTATTCAAAGCTATGTGAATCTATATTCAACTTGAACAACGATGTAAGATACGTAGCAGTCATCGATGATGCAGGATTACCTATTGCTGGAGGGATGAGAGGAGGTATAGATTCTATTATGGATGAAAATAATGAAGAGTTATACCTAACGCATACAGCATTGCGTAAATCTATGAGAGAAAGATTTGACAATACTATGGGCAGATCAAGATTTGCCTACGTCGAGAGAGAAAAGATATCGATTCTGACATTTTACATGAATAAGTATATCTTACTTGTTACAATGGAACCAAATATTAATTCACATACTTCAATTGACATAGCAGAAGACATATTGGAAATGATAAATGGAAAGAGACAGTAATCTATCTTGGTATCTATCATAGTACAATACGGCATTTTCGTGTCCCAAAATTTATTTCAGTATTTTTTAATTGTTTAATTTAGATACCAGTTTTTCCATAATAATCCTTGTATTAGATTTATTTGGAACTGTGGTTTTTGCCGTAACGGGTGCACTCAGAGCGATAGAACACAAATACGATATTGTGGGAATAATAATTCTTGCAACTGTAACGGGAATACTTGGTGGAGTAATGAGAGAT
>Ga0193736_1000037_pt1 | contig 26934 bp, 27 predicted proteins | sample L2m1metaG_FD_160566 | JGI IMG/M metagenome (GOLD analysis project Ga0193736, IMG submission 160566) | Soil microbial communities from a riparian zone of the East river system, Colorado, United States - L2m1 | ecosystem: Environmental > Terrestrial > Soil > Riparian zone | place: USA: East River... | reverse complement strand
AATAGGAAAGGAAATCTCACCTGGTTTCTACTCAACAAACAAGCCGCATATGAAGATGTGATATCATTGGTTGAGAATTATGAAGAATCTCCGCTAGGGCCTATCAGGGTTACAATAATCAGCGATAATTTGGACAGAATAATAGAATGGCTCTTGTCGAGTAGAGACAGAGAACAGACTAGTTTTCTTACTTTTTAAAGACCTAATCATATCAATAACTTGATTAATACCAAGGAAAGGAACCATAGCATGCAATTGACAGAAAATCAGAAGACTTGGGATAATACAACTTAGGATTTACCCTCATTTTCTAAAACATAATTTCCAAAATATTGTGATTCAATATCAACTATTTCTTTTCTGTCCTCGGCGGCAGAGTAATCTTCCAATGGGTCATGATTTAATTCAAGAAATGTATGACCCCACTTGAATTTATTTAGTAGTAATCGCGCATATTCCTTTTCTCCAAGTATGTAATAACAAGCTGACAGGGACTCAACGCTTGATAGCCTGCCTAGCCTAGCATAGTTGATTGGATTTCCCGCCAACAGTCCGGGTATTCTTCTTGGAATTCCTTTTCTCAAATATTTGTAATTTGTCAATACTCCTTGTGCCCTGTTCCAAGAACAATCAATTACACATATGGATTCGACCAAAGTCTTATCAATTCTACAAATTACTTCATTTGCAAAAGGATTTAAGACAAGCATACTATGTTGTATGGATTTAGTGGGTAAAACGGCGCCAAATTTTATCAATTTCAAAGCGCTGCATTTTTTCGGATCATCTTGATTTAGCAAAAGCGCAAAGCATCGTATCAACTGTTGTTTCTATATTATATGGTAATATCAATAAAATAGTTTCGAGTATTTTGAATTACTATTACGAATACAATCGTAAACATTAAAAATCATGAAATTTTGAAGTAATACCGTTGCCACAATTAAATAAAATCACAGTTTTAGGTTCAGGAATTATGGGCCATGGAATTGCACAGATTTCCGCAATGAATGGATATCAAGTCGTGCTCCGTGATATAGAACAGAGGTTCTTAGACAGTGCAATGGGTAAAATAAAATGGTCGCTTGATAAGCTCGTTGAAAAAAACAAGATAAAAAAGGAAGAATCTGATAAGATTTATGGAAGAATAAAGCCGATTGTGGACCTTAAGGATGCATTAGTTGATACTGATTTGCTTATCGAAGCTGTTCCAGAAGATCTAAATCTTAAGAAGAAGGTATATTCAGAAGTGGATCAATTTGCTGAAGAAAAAACTGTGTATGCATCGAATACAAGTACATTACCAATCAGTGAAATATCTCAATTAACAAGTAGACCTGACAGATTTATCGGATTACATTTCTTCAATCCTCCACAACTTATGAAATTAGTTGAGGTAATTCCAGGTGTAAGAACTGAGAAATCGATTGTAGACCTCGGAATCAATCTGGTAAAATCATTGGGGAAAGATCCTATTTTATGTAATAAAGACGTTCCAGGATTTATTGTAAATAGAATATTCATACCGCTAGTCCATGAAGCAGCATACTGCCTAGAAAGTGATGGTAAAACTATGACACAAATTGATTCAGCCGTTAAATTTAAATTGTTTCTACCAATGGGAATATTTGAATTAGCAGACTATACTGGAATTGATGTTATTCACAAAGCGACTGTTGAAATGTACTCTCGAGATAAGAAAGTAATACATCCCCACCCTATGATTGCACAATTATTTTCATCAGGAAAACTTGGCAAAAAATCAGGAGATGGATTCTATTCCTATGGAGAGAAGAATTATGAAAGGGTTCCGTTATCTGAAGAGGAAGCAAAACAATATGACCCAATTAGGGTGTTATCAGTCGCATTAAACAATGCATCATGGCTTGTTACGAATAATGTGTGCAATAAAGAGAATCTTGAATTGGCGCTGAGATTGGGAATGGGGCTTAAAAAGGAGCTATTTGAAATGGGAAAAGAGTATGGGTTTGAAAATGTAATAAATACTCTGAATCAATTGAAAAAAGGAAACGAATCATTTTATACTCCAGACCCTTACCTCGTTACTCTTTCAAAATAAGTCGGTTCTTCAACAATTGTAACTGACTAGGATTGTTGATTTGATTCAAAGTAGTCTAAAATAACTTTAACTGCAGAACGCGCATTGTCTGAAGTCCGTATGAAGACTCGCTTTCTGTCATCCAGATACCTTCCTCCATAGTTTTCAGCAGTACCTCCACTGCTGGGTATTGTTATCAATATTTTTTTTAGCATGTATCCGACGCAAAGTTCTATCAGGGTACCAGCGCCGCCGCCTACAGCGATAATGCCATCTGCTGATGATGCTACCATAAAATCTCTGGCATAGCCTATTCCTGTTGCAATAACCACATCACAAAATTTATTTGCAAATTGCGCCTCTTCCTGAGGAATAATCCCTACTGTCAATCCTCCCTGTTCTTTTGCTCCCTTACAGGCATTTTCCATGACGCCGCCAAGACCGCCACAGATTAATACTGCATTTGCCTTTGCAATCTCGGTCCCTACCTCATATGCTATTTTGTTTGTTATTTCATTTGATTTATCAGAATTATATCCTATAACTGCAATCTGAAGTCTTTTCATCGTTTTCTCGATAAACTAATTCATATATTTATTATGATATTAGTTTGACGACTTTACTGATGCAATTTTAAGCCTAATTATGAAAATTTCAACTCAATGCGATTTTGTGAGCACTGTAAAAATGGAATCGAGAGTTAACAGTCATAATTTTGATCAAGGTGCAAGAATAATATGTCTCGGAAATATCACAGAGATGAATGAATTACAGAGTTAAAGACCCAAAATTAGCTGAAGAAGGAAAGAGAAAAATCGACTGGGCCCAGGTACATATGCCAGTATTGCTTAATATTAAAGAAAAATTACTAGCCAAGAGTCCCTTAAAGGGTGTTAAATTTGCTGGATGTCTCCACGTTACAAAAGAGACTGGAGTGTTAATTCGCACGCTACGGGATTTGGGCGCCGACTTAACTTGGTGCGGTTGCAATCCTCTGAGCACGCAGGACGATGTTGCCGCGGCACTAGTAGACGAAGGATTCTCAATTTATGCTAGCAGAGGAGTTTCAAACGAACAATACTATGATGATATTCATTCAGCAATGAGGATTAAACCAAATGTTACAATTGACGATGGAGCCGATCTTACCGTGGAAATGCACAACTCGGGAAATTTATCTGAGGTTTATGGCGGTACAGAAGAAACAACAACTGGAGTTGTTAGATTACGAGCGATGGAAAAGAATGGTAAACTCAAATATCCGATAATGGCCGTTAACGATGCTGAAACAAAACACGATTTTGACAATGTTTATGGAACAGGTCAGTCAGCCCTAGACGGCATAATCAGAGCTACTAACATACTTATTTCAGGAAAGAATGTGGTTGTCTCAGGATACGGACACGTCGGAAAAGGTATTGCAAGAAGAGCTGCAGGACTTGGAGCTAATGTAACAATAACTGAAATTGAACCAATTGCAGCGTTGAAGGCAAAACTGGATGGATACGGCGTTTTACCCATGGCTTCTGCGGCTATGACTGGGGACTTATTCATTACTACAACAGGATGCAAGGATGTAATCAGAGAGGAACACTTCTTGAAAATGAAAAATGGAACTATACTAGCTAATGCAGGACATTTCAATGTAGAAATTTCAATTGACACACTCAAATCAAGCTCGGTTAAGGTAAAACAAATTAATCAGAATACAACAGAGTATGAACTTAAGAAAGGAAACAAACTATATCTCATAGGAGAAGGAAGATTGGTAAACCTAGTCGCCGCTGAAGGACATCCATCAGAGGTAATGGATATGAGCTTTGCCAACCAGCTTCTTTCAGCTATTAAACTGATTCAATTAAAAGGATCGTTATCTCCTGCAGTATATGATATCGAGAGGTCGCAGGATCAACAAATAGCAAAAGCAAAATTGGAATCAATGGACATTAATATAGATACCCTTACTGAGGAACAACACACGTATTTGACCGGATTTAGCGAAGGGACGTAAGCAAATTTTTTAATTAAACTTGCGTTACATGATAGAACTCTAACAATCCACTTCACTGCGCTTAAGTTCTTTTATTATTTCTGCTAATAAAGTAAAAAAGAGATTTTTTATTTCAAGCTCTCAATTATTTTTCTAGTCTCATCTAGACTAAATGCTTTAAGAGTCGTAATACGCACATTTCCTAAGGCGCCAGTTGAAAGTGACACTGACATTGCTAATTCGTCACTCGGTAATTCTGCAGTAATTACTGCATCATACTTTCCAAATGTGTAGAATATATCATCAAGCTTTCCACCTTTCTTCTCAAGAAATGATTTAAAAGATTCAGCGCGCTTAATTGTGTTTTGTTTTACACTAATTTATGAATTAACTTGTTTACACATGAAATTTATCAAGATATTAATTGGGAAAATATTAATAAAATTTGGGATGGGTGGTCTAGGCTGGTTATGATACCTGTCTCACACACAGGTGGTCGAGAGTTCAAATCTCTCCCCATCCATTCTCTCCAATCGCGTAATTATTTTGGCCACTGAATTTGTCGTTAGGTTGAGGATATTTAAAATGGAGTAAATTGCCGTTTTAATGCATCTAAATGCCAAAAATAGTTATATCCATAAAAAATATATGGTTTTGAAAAAGGAATTAAAATAGTATTGAAAAGAGAAGTTCTAAATTATCCTGATAAAAAGCAATTTTCTCGGAAATCCAACCCCAAGTGGGGAAAAGAGGAAGAAACTGAGATTTTTGGTCAAAATGTGAAACTTTTTAGAAAGGGAAAGATAAGCGAAGATGATTTTCGCCGTTTTCGACTTCAACACGGAGCGTATGGATCTCGTCTCCAGCAGAATTATAGCATGGTCAGAATCAAGGTACCTAGCGGCGAAATGACTCCGGAACAATTAGAGAAGATTGCGTCGCTGTCAGAAGCTTTTTCAATAGGTTCTGCTCATGTTTCGACTCGTCAAAACATTCAGCTTCACTGGGTACAACTTGAAGATGTAAGCGAGGTAATGCGTGGTCTCGTTGAAGTAGGACTCACGACAAGGGAGGCCTGTGGAAACACAGTCAGGAATGTCATGTGTAGCCATTTTGCGGGTATCTGTCCGGACGAAGAATTTGATTCAACTCCTTATGCAAAAGCAATTGCCCGATTCTTTCTCAGAAATCCAGTATGCCAGAATTTGCCAAGAAAATTCAAAATCAACTTTGCATGTTGCTCTCAGCATGGTCTAGTTAGGATCGCAGATATCGGTTTGATTCCCGCAAAAAAGGATGGAAGCAATGGATTCAAGATTTACTTGGGAGGAGGTCTTGGTGCGGCGTCATTTATAGGACACCAATTGGAAGAATTTACTTCTGAAGTTAGACTAGTATCTACATGTATGGCTGTGATTAGGCTATTTGATAGACTTGGGAATCGCGAAAATATGGCTAGAAATAGAATGAGATACCTCGTAAATGAAATGGGCTGGGAAAAATTCCAGAAATTGGTGATTAAAGAAAGGTCAAATGTGGAGATGACGGTTTCACTTGAAACGCTAGGTAGATACAAAGTTGAAACGGAACCGCAGAATATAAGGCAATTACCCAATGGTAAGAAATTACCACTAATTAATGAAAAAGTGGACGTTAATAGCGACCCGTATAAAAGATGGCTTCATACAAATGTGGTCTCGCAGAAGCAAAATGGTTACTTTGTTGTCTTTATTACTTTGGGCGCGGGTGATATAACGGCTAGTCAGCTTCGGTCGCTTGCAAAGACTATTCGTGATTACTCTGGTGAAGGTTGTGCAAGAAATACTCCGAATCAAAATTTTGCAATCCGGTTCATTAAAGCCAAAGACTTGCCAGAATTTTACAACGATCTTGCCAAAATTGGACTTGCAAATCCCGGGGCACTAACAATGTCGTCAGCAGTTGGATGTTCTGGTACTACTTCATGTAATCTAGCAATCACCAATTCTCACAGACTCGCAAAAGAAATACAATCGAAATTCATAGAACTCGGATTGGATACAGCGGATGATTTAAGGGATTCAACAATCAAGATAAGTGGATGTCCAAATTCATGTGGACAGCATGAGATTGCAACTATTGGATTTTATGGCGGAGCATCAAGAATAGGAGGAACAATGACTCCGACTTATACGATGATGTTTGGAGGAAGAGATGGGGAAGATGGGCTGTTGGGTAGAACGGTAATGCGTGTGCCGGCTAAACGAGTAATACCTGCCTTGACAAAAATAATTGAAATATACAGAAAAGAACGAAGTGAAAACGAATCGCTTTCGGTGTGGATAGGTAAATTGATTAATGGTGCAGTTAATGTCAATGGTCAAGTAAGGAATTTGGACGAAATAAAAACAGTTTTGATGTCGACAATTTCATTACCGAGTGCCGAAGAGGAACCAGAAGCCTATATGGATTATGGTAACGATATAAAATTTAGTGCAAAAACAGCAAAAGGAGAATGTGCAGCTTGAAATACAATAATAAGGAAAAAAAAACTAAAAATATTTTATCAAGGGATCATGAGCTCAGCAACGCACATGATGTTGTAACAAGTTCAGATATTCTTAGAACTTTGATTAGGAAAAATTCAGTAAGAGTCGTAGATGTCAGGAAAGAGGATGAATACAGAAGAGAACATATCAAAACGGCAGTATCTCTTCCACTTGCAAAGGTGCTTGAAAATGATTCTCCAGAAAGAATCGTTCATCTTTTAGAACAGTTGGGAATTTCAGATAAGACTCCGGTTGTAGTTTATGATGATACTTTTGGCGCCCTTGCTGCGAGAGTTGCATGGACATTTCAGTATGTAGGGCATTCAAACACATCCTTACTCGAAATAACTTTTACCAAATGGAAAAGTTATGGATTTGAAACAGAAAAAAAAGTTAATGTATTTGCACCCGCTAAACATTCGCTCAAAGTAAATGATGATATCTTTGCTAATTACGATGAGGTAGAGAAAGCAAAAAGTGAGCAAAATAAGATTTTAGTGGACTCAAGAGAACGCCTAAATTTTTTGAGCGAACATATTCCAGGAGCTACTAATTTACCGTATACAATGTTAGGAACAGCTGATTCTATATTAAGGGAGCCTCAAGAAATCAAGAGATTTATGGAAAATAGAGGGATTTCACCAGATGACGAGGTTATCACATATTGTGGAAGTGTTGGAACTCTGTCAGGACTTGCGTACTATGCACTTAGGATGGGTGGAGTTAAAAAAATTAGATTATACTCAAGATCATTTAAAGAGTGGAAAAAATTAGGAAAACCCATCGAAGAATTTAAGGATGCGAATTTCTGGGATCTCTCGGCAGAATAGCCATATCTATTTTCCTGCAAACCAACTTATTTCATATATTTATTCCGTTGTAGTTTTCAGATATTTCAAGAGTTTTATGGCGTCACGAGCTTTTAGGCTATCTCTATTTTTCATAATATAAGATCTAAACTTTTCAAGTTCATCATGAATTGATGGAAATCGCTGTTGGGTCAGCTTTATGATATCTTCATAGTTTCGGTATGGAAAGTAAATATTCTTTGCGACCTTTGCAAGCATTATTTTGGACTCTCTGCGGATAATTCCCTTTTTATAGGCCAAAAAAAGATTGAACCTGATGTCAATCATGGCCTCCGATTGGAGGATGTTTTTATCTCGGACAAAGGTAACTGCTACTTCATCATCAGCATTTATGATACCATTCTTGTACAATTGAAAAATCTTGCCGATTCCTTTCATTCCAAATTTTTCTAATTCCACTGCCCTTAATGCACCTAGACTGGCCGCGCCAATTAGTTCAATGTTTTTTCTCGTGGCAAGATGATATACTTCAATAGGCGATGGCGGATAATCGTGCAAGAATACTCCATCTATAAATCCTATAGATTTTCTTTCATCAGTTGCCTGTGATAATCTCAAAAAATCACCTTTCTTTGCAGGTTCTCGATAGTCTGCATCTAGTATCTTAATTGCCACCTCTCTACTTAGAGTAGGCCCGAGAAATACTATTGGTTGATTCATATCCTGTACGATTCTCTGCCTCTTTTTCCAATGACAGCTTTGGTTATCTTGAATGTTTCAAGCCCCGGTACTATTGTTCTTACAACAGGGATCATAATTTTAGGATTTGTAAGATCAACTACTATTACCTGGTTCAAGCCATTTGAGGTTAACCTTGAAAGAATAAATTTAATATCATCTAAAATGTCATCATAAACATAAGATTTTATTTCTGAGAATTGAACAGAATTTTTTGATTTCATGAATTGCCACGTCTTTTTTTCATCACTATTGCTGTTGCCATATGAGATTTTTCGGAGATCATCTCTTGCACCCTGAATATTTGCGGCACGAGTTTGTGAAACTTCGGTGATTGCTCTCAACAAAGCTATTCTTGCATCAGGATGGGTTCCATGACCTTCTGCAAGATATCCATAATCCTCGGTAATCCATTCAATACTACTTGCATTAAATGTTGGTACTCCAATAGGCGACGTTATGTCCTTAATTATAAGTGGTATATTTGCATCATTAAATTTTCTTGCCAGGTCTGCGACAGGTTTAAAATCAATATTTGAAATATCAACATCCGGATAATTGAAATCATTATCTACGAATTCTTTACTATCTACAGGATTTATTTGTATTCCATTGTCTGACAAATATTTTGTTATTGATCTTAGAATACTATATGGTAATGCACTTGAATTTAATTCCGCCAGACTCGTGGCATCTCTTTCAATAACTTCACATAGTGAATGACAAATCGCTTCCTCTAACACGTTCCCTGATGCAAGACCATTGGTATGATGATATGCAAATGGATTAACTGCTGGGGGTTTTGGAGTGTACCTAAATAATGCGAGGGGCGCAGGGGTTAGAATCTGCTCATTTTGGATCAAATCGTAACCGGGTAGGAAATCCATAATCATCTCTTCATCGTATTCAAATAACGTTGGTTCAACCACATTAGTAGGATAAAGCGCGTTTGACATTTTTGAAACGTCTTTAAAAGATCCTTGAATCATCTTTTTTTGATTATTAGATGGCAGGGAACTATATCTTTCAATACTTTCCATCAATGCACTTGCCTTCGCATCCAATTTAGTAGGACCCTTTCCACTATAAACCCAAATATAATCCTCGGTATCAGGCAAAACAGCTGAAAAATTCGGTATCCCTAGAACATCCATATCCGTTATGTCTGCAAGGCGTGTTATTCCAATATCTCGAGAAATTGGAAGAATGGTACTTAGGGTCTCCTGTACTGATTTTGTTCTGGATGATACTTCACCTTTCAATTTCATCTGGCTTCTGAGCAATATTGACTCAAGCTCCATAGAAGATTTGAATAATTAGGTATCAATATCAATTTTACTAAAGTTAGAAATACCGGAAAATAATATAGTTAGATAACTTGGAATATACTGCCAACGATTTAAAGGCCTTAAGTGATATTGTTCATTTGGCCCATTCGGACCCTGAGTTTAGAATAGAATTTTTCAAAAATCCTAAAAAAACCTTGGAGAAATATGATGTATCAGATAATGCAAAAATTCTAGTTTTGAAATTTTTTACTGAATTGAAAATTTAGATTAGATTGGATTAGATTCATTCAAGAAATTCTGGTTATCAATCAGTTAGTAGGAAGATAAATGTACCCCGTTTCTGACCCACAACTAGTCATTGATAGCCGTACACTCAAATGTACATCTCGTAGTGCACTCTCTACCGGGGCTACTTGTCAACTTACTCAATCGACCAAGTAGTAAGAAGATTACGTCAATTCATTATAAACATTCTGCTTAAATTTGTAGTAGTTCTGTAAGATCAAGATCAAATGCAGCAACAGGCATTTTTATTTTAAAACTATCTATTAGTAAAGGTGAAACTTCTCCTATTTGCCCTACTGTTTTTCCCTTATAGAATATGTCTGCACTTCTACCTCTAATGAATGATGAATGTTCTACCGCCTTCGTTTCAAATGTAGTGCCAAGACAAATTTCCATTAGAGTCTGAAGTATCCCTTTTATTTCAGTAAAGGTAACTCCATTAAAAGCAGTAGCGCAACACAAATTCCACTTTTCAGAATTTTCCTGCTCAGGAAGAAAGACCTGTCCTATTTCGAACAGTTTTTGTGGATATTCCTCATGAATATTCTTTGATAGGGAAAATAATAAGGATGGCAGAAGTGATCTTCTTAAAATATCATGTTCTTCGCTTTTGGAGTTGTTAACTGTAAAGAAATCAGATTTTTCAATTTTCATCCTTCTGAGGTGGATATCTTTATTACTTAAAATGAAATTAATATTTTCAATTAATCCCATGCCCACCAAGGCCTGGCGAATTTTATCAAAATAATGATTTTGTCTGCTCTTATTACCATAAAGTGTAAATTCTGGTAGAGTAGGTTCCATGTTATAGATACCGTAGCCAATCGCTACTTCCTCCACAATATCCATGGGATTAAAAATATCTATTCTATAACTTGGAATCATGCAATTAATGTTACTAGCATCAGTAACTTTAGCATCTAATCTGCTTTTTCGCAGGCAAAGTATAACATCCTCGTTTGAAAGAGATAGGCCTAGTTTCTTATTGATGTAATCTGTCTTAATGTTATCTAACCTAGTATTTTCCATTGAATTGAAAGAGGTTGTAATATTACTACCCTGATTAATAGAGACAGTTTCTAAGCTGAATCCAATGTCAGCTAGTGTTGCTGCTATATTTGCCAAAACCTTGTCTACGGTTGTCTTGTCAACACCCGTAACTTCTACTAACAAATTTTTAACTCCTGCCTTAATTCTTGTATATTCAGCATTTATGACAGGAGGGAAAGATAGCAAATTTCCCCTGGAATCTATCAAGACAGGATATATGGACCCTAGCAACAGCTCCCTAAATTTTATGCCTGACTCGGTTTTCTCTAACACTTCAGTCAATGTCAACGAAGAGGAATGATCAAGTGGTGTAAAGCTCAGGTTACCGGGTCTTGTTGTGTAGTCCAATGGAAATTCAATCGTATCTAAGTTATGTAACCCGATTGATGCCTTCGACCTTTTTCTCCCTATACCATTATGCAGATCTTCTTGCATAGAAACAATTTGTTTTATCATTTTGTCATTTAATTTATGACCTCTGGCAACAATGCTTGCTATATAGGGTCTTATGTTTGATACGGAAGAATCCACATTAATCAAATTTTTTCTGTTTTCAATTAGTTTAAACTTTGGAATTCCTACTTCTTTCCCAAGCAGGCCGTTCAATGCCCTAGAGATGCCATAAAAAGTGGAAAAATCAGGTCGATTTGGACTGTATTCCAATCTAATACATTTATCATCCCTATACTCTATATCTAGTCCTAAAAATGGTAACGTATCAATAGTATATTCTAAATCATAGTCAGGAAACAATCTACTGAGATCCTCTAGTGGAAATTCTACAACGGGCATATTGATTGCGTCCTTAACCACGATAATTTGTTTTCGTAAAGCTCACGTACATCATCCAATCCATAACGAATCATAGCAATTCGTTCAAGACCGCCTCCCCATGCAAGCACATTATTGACCATACCAATTGACTGAGTAACCTCTGGTCTGAACATACCCATACCAAACAACTCAATCCACTTTCCTAGTTTATCTATATACACCATCGATTGTAGTGACGGTTCGGTATAGGGAAAATATGTCGGCCAGAACTTTACTTTCTCTAGCCCGAGCTTGGAATAAAATTGCTTTTGCAGACCCATCAAATCCCTTAAACTTATTGATTCGCCTATTACAATTCCTTCGATTTGATGAAATTCCATTAAATGCTTGTAAGACATTTTTTCATTCCTAAAAACTCGTCCAATAGAAAAGATCCGCCCATATGTCGGCTTATTCTCTGAAAGATATTTTATAGTAACCGGTGTAGTATGTGTGCGAAGAACTGTTTTCTTTGATTTTTCAAGGTTCCAATCGTAATTCCATTCATTTTTGTGAAAGTCCGAAACTTTGTTACTGATGACAGAATGTATATCCTCATCAATTAAGTTTGACATATAGAACGTATCTTGCATATCCCTTGCCGGATGATCTTGGGGAGTAAATAGTACATCAAAGTTCCAAAAACAAGATTGAATCGTTGATCCTTCAATTTCAGAAAATCCCATAGAAACAAAAATTTCTCTGATTTCAGCAATTATATCGGTTAGAGGATGTGTTCTTCCCATAAGGAAAGTGCGTACAGGGGAAGTAACATCTATTTGTGTAAACTTCTCATTTTGCCACTTACCACTATTTAGTATCTCAGATGTGAGTATCCCTATCTCATTATCTTCGTCTAGCTTTATCTCAGGTACAAGTTTTTTTCCTTCCTTCGTTAGAGAAACAAGAAAGGATTTTTCAACATTCTCCTTTATATAGCCGGGACGATTCTTCAAGAGAGCAAATCCATGTAGCTCATCTTCGGATAACTCGGCTAGTTTAATCCTTTTCAATTTTGATAATTGTTGTAATAGAATCTCTTCGAATGATAGATTATCAGAATTATTTGTAATCTTCAGGCTGTCTGATACTTTTGTCAACCAACCATTTCTAATGGCATTTTTTATTCCAACACCGAATTCACTATTTGACATGCGGCAGTGGTTAGCAAACTCGCCAATTTTGATACTTTTTTGACCCGTTTTTTTTATCTGATTAATTATTCTTCTTTCTGGTAATGTCATAAAATCTGCGCGTTGAATCTTCTCACTTGGGTTTTTATTTTGTGATTCGGAAGTTAGTTCAAGTATTGATTCCTTTTGAATAGAGATGGATACCATTCCCTTGTACCTTAACCACTCAATTCCGCGTCTTACATTATCCAGTGAAAGGTTCGTAAGGGTTGCAAGTTTCTCAATCTCTATTTTGTCGTCATTTATAAGTGAAAGAAGAATTTTTTTCTCTATTTTATGCAAATTCAATTGCGTCATTTAAATATGGATCAGACATTGATGGAATACTTTTTAAACGTTTAAAGCTCTTGATTGTTGTATATATAGGAAAATGAGTGAATCATTTAAAGAGAATTTTGATGATTTTGAAGTTACTCCGTGGAAAGTCGAGGGATCGGTAGATTATGCTCGATTAATAAAAAAATTTGGAACTCAAGAAATTACTAACGAAATACTTGAAAAAATTGAATCATTCACAGGTGAATTACATCCTTTACTTAAACACAAATTCTTTTTTTCACATAGAGATCTTGATTGGATTCTAAACAAGTACGATAATAATGAAAAATTCTATTTGTATACTGGAAGAGGACCATCTGGCATGGTTCACCTAGGACATCTGATGCCATGGTTCTTGACCAAACACTTGCAAGATAAATTTGATTCTAATCTGCTGTTTCAGATAACTGATGATGAAAAGTTCTTGTTTGGAAATCAAACATTGGATGAAATCAAGAAAAATGTGTATGAGAATATCCTTGACATAATTGCAATTGGTTTCAAAAAGAGTAAAACAAAAATAATTATCAATTCAAGACACATCAAGCATCTTTATTCAACTTCACTTGAAATAGCAAAAAGGATAACGTTTTCAACAGCAAAGAGCGTATTCGGTTTTACCAACTCAACCAATATTGGAATGATTGGTTTTCCACCACTTCAGGCTGTCCCCTGTTTTCTTCCATCCATAATTGAAGGAAAACCTACACCTGTACTAATTCCCGCTGCAATAGATCAGGATCCGTACTGGAGATTGACACGAGATATTGCAGAAAAAATTGGATTTTACAAGCCTGCACAGATACACAGTAAATTTTTACCGAGTTTACAAACAATAGGAAAGATGTCATCATCGAGTCCTGAAACTGCGATATTTACTACTGACGAGACAAAAATAATAGAAGAGAAAATATCAAATGCCTTCACCGGAGGTCAACCAACTATTTCTCTTCAGAAAAAATTGGGTGGAAATCCTAGTGTATGCTCCGTATTTTCATATCTGAAGTATTTGTTTGATACGCCTGCGGAGTCAAATGAGAGGGAACTAAAATGCAGAAGCGGCAATCTACTTTGTGGAGAATGTAAACATGATCTGTCCGACGACTCTACTGCATTTATTTCAGCGTTCCAGGAGCGAAGAGAAAAAGCTAAAGACATTGTTTCCGATTTTATGTATAGTGAGGAAAGTTGACCGGTTGGAAAAAGTAACGCGATTTGAATGCCTTGACTCATATGAAACCGAAAAATTAGGTAGTATGTTGTTAGGGGATAAAAATAGTGTCCACTTTGTAGTTGAAGTCATAAAAATTATAGATAATGAGATAATACTAAGGTTAAAAGACAAATCATGTCATGCCGTTCTAATGAAGGATAACATAAATGCGGTTAAATTAAGGGAATTTGTAGGAGAACTAATATTCGGACCTGTGATGGTTATTAGGACATTTGGTCAGGAAAATATACTGAATGTTGTGCATAAAACTTAATTTTGAACAGATTACTTGTATTTAGCACGTTGGACGTGCAACTAGCTTTATTCAGTTCTGCATGTTAACAAACTAAGGAGAACGCAATAATCATGTGCTAGCCTTAATTAATACAATGATAGTTTGTTTCCATTTATGTCAATTTCACCCTGTCTTATTCTTGTTGAAGATATCACTTTACCTTCATGATCCTCGACTAAGGGAACAATAACAATTTCCAATTTCGTTATGTTTTTTGATTCTCTTAACGCATTAATTTTAATGCAATTTTCCTTGGATGATTCAGTGGTAACGATAGCCTGTACTTCCCTATTCAATACCGTCGGGCCATAAAAATTATTTAGTTCATAAATTGAATAGTTGGATTTATTGAATTTTTCTTTAATAAATTTCCTTAAATTTTTTAGTCGGATGGTGTAGTCGTTAGCATTTTTTTTCTTTTTCTGATTTGCATAATTGTCACTGCTTAGACCAATTATTACATGATTTCCAACTTCAAATGCCTTTAGTAACAGTATATAATGACCCTTGTGCAAAATGTCAAAAGTGCCACCGGTAGCTACGGTGTCAAACATCAATCTTCAGCCTTGCTACTTTGAATTCAAAATACTATTGACCCTTTTGGAATATCTTTACGCATTGTGGGGGACAAACGTTCTCACATGCCATGCAGAAAATACAATCTTTCTCTCTTATCATAAATGGTTTCTTATCTGACGCCGGATGACCTGGTGTATCCAGCCACTCGAATACGTTTACAGGACAAGCCTCAATACAGGCCCCATCAGCAACGCAGATATCAAAATCAACTGTAACCTCGGTTCCCCAAATGCCAAGTTGTCCTGGAGGATCTACTGGACCCCATATCTTTATTCCTTGATACATACCTTTTACCTGACGCTTTGATTTGAACTCAGGATCAATTGGACCTTCAACCTTTGAATAGTCCGTTCCGCTACCCGTTAAAGAAATAGTTGTTTGACCACCTGAAGATGGTGTCGCTGTGGATTGTTGTGGAGATGGCGGATTGAGTGCAGTTTGAGCTTGAGGCGTTGTGGAAACAGACGGTTGAGCAGACGAAGCTGGACTCTGGGTAACCTGTGGAACAGGAGTAACTATATTTTGCCTCTTAACTGAACACAGCTGATCATGTACGTCCTTCATACTATCGAGTGTTACTTGATTACTATGAACTAATAGCGTACCACAGGATTCGCATATGTACTCCATTTTCTCAGACAATAATTCATAATTAAGAGTCCCTTATCAATTTTATGAACCAATTTACGGATTAGCATGGGGGCATCAGGTCGTAAAGTAGTCTATAAAGTACTGGTGTTGAAATTAATAGCCTCGCCATTCCAAAATAAGAAATAGCCATTCATTTTTTAGACTTGGTAATTGTCAGGACTGGGACTTAACTATTGGAAAGAAGTGATTGGAGTTTTGAGAAGCATAATTCCAGTTTATGATAAGGTCAACAAGAGTATTTCATTAGGCCAGGATGACAAGTACAGGCAATTAGGCCTGAATGGTCAAATTCGTCCAGGCGATTTGATACTTGATGCGGGTTCGGGTTTTGGCAATATGTCATCTAAGGCATTAGAGATCCTGAGCGGAGATGCCAAGATAATTCTTCATGATCCCATACCCGAAATGCTACATCATGCCCAGAATCGGGCAAATCAAAGACTCAAACTATCGTGCGGAGTTTTCGAATATATGCCATTTAGGGAATCAACGATAGATGATGTCCTTTGCGGATACTCCCTAAGAGATGCCTTCTCTCTAGTCGAGGCAATCTCCGAAATTCATCGGGTCCTAAAAAATGATGGAAGATTCATTATTGTGGATATAGGAAAACCCGATAACATGTTCCTTAGAAGCTTTGTTGCATTTTACTTGAAATATGTTCTTGGCATAATTGCATATTCCGTTTCTGGCAAGAGAGGTTTGAAATTTAAGACTTTGCATGGAACTTTTTTACGATGGCCCAAGAACGCTAAGTTAAACGATCTCCTACTTGAGAAATTTTCGAGAGTTAAATTCACAAAAAAAATGTTTGGAGGCGCAATAATTGTTGTGGCGTACAAATAGGGGCGTATTTGTCACACGATTAGAACTTGTTTTATTGAGAAAAAGTAAATGTTAGCTAGTCAAAAGCCAGATAATTCTCTACTCTTCTATTTATAGACAGATTTCCTAATAATGGCACATTGAATTATAGGAGTACTGCTGACATTATCGCCATGATATTGTTTACTGCAATCAATGGAGAAAGAAAATCATCCATCATGTCAAAAGCACATTTGAATTATGAGCAAGTCAAAAAATACATAAAAATTTTGGTGATAAATGACTTGGTTATTGAGAGAAGTAATTTGTCTGAAGGCTCCGTCACATATCATACCACTGACAAAGGAAAAAATTACTTGGAAATCTACGAAGAATCAAAAGCATACAATTTGACTTCTAACATGTATGTATTTGGAAAACAAGAAAATCAGGACTTATTTTCCATATAATATTAAATGTACCAATGAATTTTTTCGTACAAGTTCTGAATCTCATTAGCGTGATTTTATATCATTCATAGTAACAATTTTCTTTTGTTTAGTAAATTCAGCTGTAGTTAGGCAGACTAGTCGTTTCTGCATTTTGTTATAGAAAACATGTCAATATCTATTATTAATTCAACATCTACTTTGTTCTTACGATTATACTGACAAAATTACTGGAAAAAGTGAAAATCCATTTACTATAAGAGTTAATGACGAAGTTTTTATTTTATATATTTGCTTATCTTTTGTGGAATCACTCAGCAAGTTAGATGTAATTGCCATTATCTTGAAAAACGCATACAAAGACTGTGACTACGAGGAAATATATTCTAGATTAAAATCCAACATTACGATACCAGAGTTAATGAAATTTCTGTTCGAATTAAGAAAGCACAATTTACTAATGTACTCTGAGAGTCAAAACAATAAGGTAATCATTACTACAAAAGGAATGCAATATATGCAAATACATGAAGAATTAATGAATCAGATATATCCAAGAAATAATAAGAGGTCAGGCATTTTTAATCGTCATAATCGATTTTTGAAATTTCCGAATTTATTTAAAAAGAATAGTATTAGATCAATAAGATAATTATATAGGTCGACGTAAAAGGAGCTTTGAGTAAAGTTAATTAAAAACAAAGAAAACCCTTTCTCATTAATATGGTTGATAAACAAAAGATCCAAAATATTGTCGAATCTTCTAAGGGCAATCCAAAAGTTATAACCGAAGAATCGTCAAAAGAAATTCTAAGTGAATATGGAATCAAAGTCCCTCAATATGCACTTGTAACAAGTAGTGATGAGGCGGTAAAGAAATCAAAGGAGATTGGATTTCCTTTAGTGGCAAAGATTGTTTCAGCCGATATTTTACACAAGACGGATGTCGGTGGAGTAAAAGTAGGTTTAAGGTCCGAGGATGAAGTCAAAAAAGCTTTTGACGATATGTATCATAGGCTTAAAGAGAAATTTGATGTTAAAGGGGTCTTGTTGGAAAAAATGGTTCCAAATGGAGTTGAATTAATTATTGGACTCCAAAACGACTCGCAATTTGGTCCCTCAATCATGGTCGGATTAGGCGGTATCTACACGGAGTTATTTAAGGACGTTTCATTCAGAGTTCTACCGATTACAAAAGATGATGCAATAAAAATGTTGAATTCTATAAGAGGCAGAGATATCCTCAAAGGGTTCAGGGGATCAAAAGCCGTTAACATGGATATGATTTCTGAAGCAATTGTGAATATCGGAACCTTAGGGGTAGACTTAGCTGGCAAATATGAGAGCATTGACTTTAATCCTGTTGTTGTGTACCATGATGGATATTTTGTTGTAGATGCAAAGATTATACTCAAGGAAAAATCTTCAGATGATGCTATATCGAAAGCAAGTCCCGACGCCAGATTCATGGACTTGTTCTTTAATGCAAAATCGGTCGCGTTAATAGGAGCATCACCGGAGACGGGCAAGATAGGGAACTCTGTCATGGAAAGCCTTGCAAAACATGATTACAAGGGAAAGGTTTATCCCGTAAATGCAAAAGGTTACCCAGAAATAATGGGTGTCAAGGCTTACAAGAACCTATTGGACATCAAGGATCCAATTGATGTCGTAATCGTTACCGTTGATCTTAAGTTTGTCCCTGACCTTCTTGCAGAATGTGGAAAAAAGAATATCCACAATATGGTAATAATCTCTGGCGGCGGTAAGGAATTAGGAGGAGAACGTGCAGCAATCGAGCAACGGGTTCAGGATCTTTCTCGCGAATTAAATGTTAGAATAATCGGCCCAAACTGCATCGGTATTTTTAACGGAGAAAATAGATTGGATTGTGCATTTCAAGGACATCTAAGAATGATAAGACCAAGACAAGGAAATGTGGCTTTTCTTTCCCAGAGCGGAACTGTTGGTATTGCTTTTATGGAAACTGCAGATGCATTTGGGTTAAGCAAGATGATCTCTTATGGTAACAGATCGGACGTTGATGAAGCTGACATGATACACTATTTAGCTCAAGATCCAGATACAAACGTAATTGGCTTGTATGTAGAAGGGCTAGGAGATGGTCGCAAATTTATGAATTCTGCAAAAAATGTAATAAAAGAGTATCAGAAGCCTATTGTTGTTTTCAAAAATGGACGGTCTACTAAAGGGGCCAAACAAGCAGCGTCACATACTGGTTCTCTTGGTGGTTCCTTTGCAGTCATAAGTGGAGCCTTTGAGCAAACAGGAATTATTTCTGTGGATTCTTATGAAGAGTTGACTTCAGCGCTTAAGGCATTGACATGGCAACCTGTTCCAAAAGGAAATAAGATTGCCATGGTAACAAATGGAGCAGGACCAATTATAGCTGCGATAGATAATTTCGAAAGATTGAATTTAGAATTGGCTCAACTGAGTGATCAAACCACAAAATCATTCAAGGAACATTATCCTGCCACCTATGTCATCGGCAACCCGTGCGATGTTACTGGTTCTGCAAGCGCAGATGATTACCGATTCGCAATACAAGCATTTCTAGATGATCCTAATGTGGATATCGTCATGCCTTGGTTCGTTTTCCAAGATGACCCACTGGAAGAAAAAATAGTTGACATACTGGGAGATTTGCAAAAACAAAAGAAAAAGCCAATTCTTGTAGGTGCAATGGGCGGACCATTTACCGAAAAATTATCTAAAAAAATTGAAGCGTTCAATATACCAGTATACCAATCGGTAATCACCTGGATTACAGCAGCTGGTAGTCTGGCAAAATGGCAAAAAATTAAGGAAAGCCTAAAATAAAATCTGTCGGAAATGAGTCTTTTGTTTTATTTTGGCACCCAAAATTCTCATTTTCAAAACGTTATTATAGTTTAGTAGGGCAATGTACTCATAATGGAAAGTACACATCAAACGGAATTGATTACAATATCTCCAAAGGCAGCAGAAAAAGTCACGGAATTCATGAAACAAGAGAATAAGGAAAGCTTATATCTACGAGTTTATGTCTCTGGTGGAGGTTGTTCGGGTCTTTCATATGGTATGGGTTTTGAGGAAAAGCCAGACGAAGATGACAATGTGATTGATCAAAATGGCATCAAAATGATTGTCGATAGTTACAGTCAAAAATACTTAAACGGAACAAACATCGATTACATTGAAAGCCTGATGGGATCTGGTTTCAAGATTAATAATCCAAATGTAACAAAATCGTGTTCATGTGGACATTCCTTTTCAACTGAATAAAAGAGAATTTTTTAGTCACTTTTTTATCTCTTAAATTTTTGTCGTGCGAAATTTTGTAATTGTCTCTAACGTAATTAAGGCCACAGTCCTCTTATCTTTATGGCGTCAACTACTCTGTTCAACGCCACTACCATACTTGCCTTTCTCATGTGGATATTGTGTTTTAAATGGGTATCATAGACGCCTAAAAATGCCTGTGTGATATTTGTATCCAACCGTTCATTTACTTCTGCTTCTGTCCAATAATCTCTACGTAGATTTTGCAACCATTCGAAATAGGATACAGTGACTCCACCTCCGTTTGCTAGGATGTCAGGAATTACCAAGATTTTATTGTTAAATAATACCTTGTCGGCTTCTGGAGTGGTAGGTCCATTCGCAGCCTCTGCTACTATCTTGGCATTTATCTTTCCAGCGTTATCCTTTGTTATTTGGTTTTCGAGAGCAGCAGGGATCAAAATTGTACATTCTGTTTCAAGAAGATCCTTATTGGAAATAGATTGACTCCCGGCAAAATTTGTAACAGAACCTGTCTTTTCCTTGTGTTTCCTAAGTGAGTTAATATCAATTCCATTTTTATTAATCATGCACCCTTTCGAATCACTTGCTGCAATTATTGTTGCGCCTTGCTCTTCTACTAATTGGGCCGCAAATTGTCCTGCATTGCCGAATCCTTGAACAACGACTTTAGCATTTTTCATATCTATATTCAGCTTTTTTGCTGCCTCCCTAACAGTAATAGCAAGACCTCTTCCCGTTGCCTCATTACGTCCAAGAGATCCTCCAATCTGAATCGGTTTACCTGTGATCACTTCGGGCTGTATGTAGTTGCCTTTGATTACTGAAAATGTATCCATAATCCATGCCATTTCTCTTCCACTAGTGTAAACATCAGGGGCGGGAATGTCTTTGTAGGGGCCAATGATATCTGAAATTCCATATGCATACCTTCTAGTCATTCTCTCCAACTCTCCTTCAGACATGCTTTTTGGATCACATATAATACCACCCTTTCCACCACCAAAGGGGATATTTGCTATGGCGCACTTCCAAGTCATCCACATAGAAAGTGCCTTAACTTCATCAATAGTTACTTGCGGATGGTAACGTATACCTCCTTTAAAAGGACCCAAGGCATCGTTATGCTGAGATCGAAAACCCGTAAAAACTTTAATGGAGCCATCATCCATTTTAACAGGAATAGATATCGTCAACACTCTCTTTGGTTGAGCCAAAAATTGATGTATACCATTGTCAAGTCCCATCAGTGATGAAACTTCGTCTAGTTGTGTAAGTGCTACTTCAAATGGATTGATTCCACTATTTGCAGAATTTGACATTACGTGAGTTGAAAAAATCACATATTTAAATTTTGAAGGGAATCGAGTTTCTTTAAGTCATTTGTTAACCTTTTCGGATATAAGGAGCCTCAATTCCTCGTCATTTTTATTGACATGGTCTATTCCCAAAGATTCGGCTATCAATTCAAGTTTGTGTCGTTCACTATCCACAGCACCGGCTATGCGCGGACCAGTATAACTAGATTCAGCTTCCATCCTTTGTCTAAGGGAAATCGCACGCATCTTTTCAAATTCGCCCATTGCTTTTCCTATGGTTCTTGAGAATTCAGGTAATTTCTTTGAACCAAATAAGAGTATTACAATAAGCAATCCAATAATTATCCACTCTGAACCACCGATGTTCATCTGGTAATTGGCAAGCATACGATGGCGTATTATCAAACAGAATGAAAAATAAGTCTTTGCCAAAAAAAGGACAATCTTAAAATCTTAAGTTTGGGAATACTTCAAGATACTTTAAGCATATGTGAGAAAATTCAAACTAACGTCAACGTCAACGAAGTCCGAAAATAATTCCGGTAACAAAGAGAAGATTCATTAATGCTATACGCCAATCCTATTTCAGTAAATGATATACGAAAGGGAACAGATTACCCTGGAAATTCGATCGTTTATAGAATCCTTAAATCATGAATGTAAAGCAGGCGCAGTAGTTGTAGTAGAGGGAAAAAAGGATGGAATTGCCTTGCGAAAAGTAGGATTCAATGGAGAGATTTTGGTTTACAATAATTTTAAAGGAATCATTAATCTTGTAGACTATTTATCCAGAAAAGGAAAAAAAGTCATTCTTTTACTTGATAGAGACAAGAAGGGCAAAGCTCTTACATCAAAAATTATAAGAAAACTAGATCTATTGTGTCCCCATGACAGTTTGTATTACAAAAAATGGTTTGTGAAGATGACCAGGGGTAAGATTACATGTGTAGAAAACCTGTCAAAATATTGTTTGCGGTTTATGGAGAATTAGCGTAAAAATACAATTCCGTCAGTGCCTTAATCTAAGTTTATATCTGTTATGACCTATTCTAAGATTTGATGCAAAGAAGCATTGTAAATAGCTATGAGCTGAGGAATGATTTTCCAATTTTCAAGAAGAAAATTAATGGCAAGGATCTGGTATACCTCGATAATGCTTCTACTACTCAAAAGCCATATTCGGTGATAAATTCGATAACTGATTTTTATTCGAATTATAACTCTAATATTCATAGAGCGGTTTATCAACTCGCAGAAGAAGCTACAGAACTCTATGAGCAATCTCGTAAGAAAATTGCAAATTTTATAAACGTGCGTCCTGAAGAGATCATCTTCACAAGGAACACAACTGAATCAATAAATCTTATTGCGCATTCTTGGGCGAGGTCGAATCTTAAGAAGGACGACGTTATAGCCATAACCGAAATTGAACATCATAGTAATATCGTACCTTGGCAGATATTATGTCAAGAAATCGGAACGCGTTTAGAATATGTAGGAATAGATGAAAACGGATTTTTGGATATTGAATACTTGATTGAATTGATTTCGTCAAGAAAAGTAAAATTGGTTTCGATAAGCCATATGTCAAATGTTCTTGGCACTATAGTACCAATTGAAAGGATCGTTAAAACTGCACATCAATACGACATACCGGTGATTGTGGATGGTGCACAATCAGTGCCACATATGCCCGTAGATGTGAAAAAATTGGACTGTGATTTTTTGGTCTTTTCTGCGCATAAGATGTTAGGCCCAACTGGAGTCGGAGTATTATATGCAAAGAAGGAATTACTTGAAAAGATGAAACCGTTCATGGCTGGTGGCGATATGATAAAGGAGGTTTTTAAATTTCACACAAATTACAACGAAGTGCCATACAAGTTTGAGGCAGGTACTCCTAACATCGCAGATGTAGTTGGCTTTGGGGCAGCTGTCGAATATCTGGAAAAAATTGGGATGGAAAATATAAGGAATCACGAAATTTATTTAACCGAATACGCTCTTGAATCAATGCAATCATTGAAGCATATTACAATATATGGTCCCATGGATTCCAAATTCAGAGGAGGAGTAATTTCATTTAATATTGCAGATATTCATCCTCATGATCTTGCAACAATAATGAATGATCATGGAATTGCTATAAGGTCTGGTCATCATTGCGCACAGGTATTGATGCAGCGACTTGACGTACCAGCTACTTCGAGGGCTAGCTTTTACATTTATAATACTAAAGAAGAAATAGATAAGTTCGTTAATGCTATTAAGGAAGCAGGGAGGATCTTCAAAATATGAGCGATGACATATACAGAGAAATCATACTAGACCACTACAGAAACCCAAGAAATAAAGGAAAATTGGAAAATGCAGACGTTACGGTACATGACAGTAACCCTCTATGTGGAGATGAAATTGATATGCATTTGAAGGTAAATGATGGTGTGATCAGCGACGTAAAATTTGAAGGAAAAGGATGTGCTATTAGCCAAGCAAGTGCCTCGATGTTAACTGAAATGGTCATGGGTAAAGATTTGAATGTAATAAAAGATTTGAAAAAGGAAGACATTCTTGAAAACATCGGCTTGATAAACTTAGGACCTGCAAGAATCAAGTGCGCCCTTCTTTCGCTGAAGGTATTGAAAGTAGGGATGATAAAATATTATTCGGAAAATGATCCTAAATCCGCTGAACAAATCAAAAATGAATCTTCCTTTTATTGACCGGCATTAATATATGAGCAGTGAATTACTTTTGATTTTTCATTGATACCCATGGGTTTAGTGCTGAGTCGAGAATTTTCTGGTAATCATGATTGATATACATCCGATCATTTCAATTTATGGTCATTTTATCTTTATTCATAATATTCACCATATTTGTCCACCTTCGCCTGTTCTTTCCGATAGACTCTTTTATCTTTGATAATTTCAGCTATTATAATCCTGGTCAGTTCTTACTCTACTCTTTCGTAATAATTTCATCATTTGGGGAGGTAGTAAATCTGATTTTTGTAGCTATATTATTTACAATCATAAGAAGAACAAGAAAAATGGGAATGATTCTGATGATAGCAATAATGACAATAGCCATATCGATATCTTATTTGAAACCAATAGTTGCTCAGCCAAAGCCTCCAGAATCACAAAAGATTCCTGTGCTTCCAAAGGGCTTCCAACTTGAGAGTGACAGCCTACTGACTGAAGCTCGAAATTTCTCATATCCATCAAATCACACGGCCATCATAACTGCTTTCGCCTACATTGTGGAAACTGTCATTCGACTGAAGACGAAGAAATATTCATTTCTTTGGATTCTACCGCCAATGATTATGTTCTCAAATTTGGCTCTAGGATTAAACTATTTGAGCGATTTAATCGGTGGCTTCCTCTTAGGGCTAATAATTGCGATAACCCTGAGTCGTATTTTGAAACTTGAAGTCCCCTTTTTGATGAATAGGTTTAAAGGCGTTTCCAAATAGCCAAAATTCTCGATTTTCATAATTTTTCTGCTATTTTGGGATTCAACAACAACCATCCATAGTTATCGTCATCATGAATATATCTAATGTCTCTCAGATTAGCAATTAGTTTGTTTTTCTTTAGTGAGATCATTATTTCGGCGTGAATAGTAGCTCCTAATCTTTTTACATAACCCGAATCCAGATGTCGTGGCAACAATATTCTCCAACTAAATTCTTCTGGTTTGGACCGTTTATAATGGTCAATAAATTCATCAATCATCGGTTTAATTTCAGATATGTCATTTATTTTGCGTGTAAATTGTACTGGAAACTTTCCCAGCTCCGATGAATTCACAGTATTATATTTCCCGTATTGTAAATAAATTAATGACTATTTGAAATTCTCAATATAATAATACGAGCCGATAAGGTTTAAGAATAGTTAATTAGACATTTTGAATGTAGTTGACCATATCATCTAAAGTTGCTACTTCAAATAAATGGACTGATCTGGAGCATAACGGTGTAGCTTTTCCCCCAGAATATGTTCAACGTGGTATAAATATCAAAATTTTGGGAGAGATTTTCTTCTTGAATCGTGAGCAGGAAGAAATTATTTATGCTTGGGCAAAAAAGAAGGACACCCACTACGTAAAAGATCCTGTTTTTCAAGCCAATTTTCTTTCTGATTTCAAAAAATTGCTCCCTGAGCGATTTATGTCAGTTCGTAATATTGATGAAATCGACATGACAGAAGCATTTAGTCTGGTTGATAAGGAATTAAAGATTAAGGAAAATGAAAAAATAAGAATAAAATCACTCACGAGAGATGAAAGGAGAAGAATTAGTCAGGGGAAAAAAATAGAAAAAGAAAAATTAAAAGCGATTTATGGAAAAGCGAAAATTGATCGGATTGAGGTTGACGTAGCAAACTGGCTCGTTGAACCGCCTGGAATTTTCATGGGAAGAGGACTTCACCCTCTTAGGGGAAGATGGAAACCAAGGGTCACTCCAAAAGATGTAACCCTGAATTTGGGGGAGGATGCCTCAGTACCTGAAGGTCCATGGAAGGCTATTGTACACGACCATTACTCAACGTGGTTGGCTTCATGGATAGAAAACCTTACGGGAAAGAGAAAATACGTATGGTTACATGATTCATCTTACCTACGACAAGACAACGACAAAGCAAAATACGACACAGCAAAAAAATTAGAATACTACATTTCTGATATAGAAAAAGAAATTATTAATCAGATGTTAAATTCCAAGGATGTAACTCGGAAAAAAATTTCCACAGTTTGTTATCTTATACACAAGTTGGCAATGAGAGTCGGTGATGAAAAAGATCCGGATGAAGCAGATACCATTGGAGCATCTACTCTCAGGGTAGAACATTTGAAATTTCCAAAAATAGGTGACAAGGTTCAAATTGAATTTAATTTTCTTGGAAAAGACAGTGTGCCCTGGCAAAAAACTTTGGAGATATCCAGTCCTGACACAAAGGCGCTTTACGAGAATTTATTGTTCTTCATGAAGGGAAAGGATAAATCGGATGAAATATTTGAAGATATCACATCATCCAAAGTAAACAAATTCCTTCGCTCAATTGACAAAGAAAATGTTCCCAGTTTGACTGCGAAAGTTTTTAGAACTTATATAGCAACTGCTATTGTAAAGAAACATCTGTCTGAACCAATTTTAAAGGTGAATAAAAATGAAAATGAGTTTAAGAAAGTTTACGTTGCAAAGATTGCAAATCTTCAGGCCGCGATAACCTGCA
>Ga0193736_1000036_pt1 | contig 27385 bp, 36 predicted proteins | sample L2m1metaG_FD_160566 | JGI IMG/M metagenome (GOLD analysis project Ga0193736, IMG submission 160566) | Soil microbial communities from a riparian zone of the East river system, Colorado, United States - L2m1 | ecosystem: Environmental > Terrestrial > Soil > Riparian zone | place: USA: East River... | reverse complement strand
GAGGCTGGTGGTGGATTGGGGAGTCAGTTAAAGACAGGAAATAAGAGCTGGGTAGACTACGCGGCCCCAATCGTAGGTGCGGTAGCCGGTGGATTGACAGGTGGTATAGCACCGGCGATTGGATCCATGATTAAGAAGAAGCCAGCGCCGATGGGTGGAATATGATAAATCCATTCTCAGCCAGTAGGCTCTCTAGAATCTTCTCGAATCCTGCACCTCAGACTGTCCCTAGGAAGAGGTTTCTCACTGGGATAAGTCCTATGCAGACCGAGACCCAAGGTATAGATCCGTCTGCATTAGGTGGAGAGTGGGAGAAGCCTGAGATGGGAGCGGAGACTAGCGAGGGGTCTAAATTCTTCGATGAGCTAATGAGACTGAGAGGTAATCGAGGTCCAGCTCTAACGGCCTACCAAGAGGCTCTAAAGGGTATACCTCAAACAGGAGACTATAAACCATCTAAGTGGAGAAGAGCTGGAGCCGCGGCTATCGGTGCTTTATCTGGCTTTGGTGGTGGAGCCGAGGCTGGAGTAGGAGCTGCCAATAAGTTCATCCGCGCACCATACGATACAGCTATGGAGGACTATCAAAATAAGATGACTGGTCTTGGAGAGTCTGCCAAGTTGGAACAGGACGAGACTGAGGCTCAGTTACGAGCACTTTCATCCGCGCGCGCGATGGGCCTGAAGTATGACGAGTATCGCTTGAAACAACTGGAATCCGACAGGGACTATGACATCAAGAATAGAACTGCTAGAGTAGCTGAGGGGAATCTGGGAGTAGCTAGGAGTCGAGCACAGGCATATGCTGAGAAGATGGGTAGACCTGACTACGACTATAAGGATCTGGAAGATGGATCGGTGATGGCGGTGAATAAGAATGATCCATCGGATAGATCGATCATACCGGCAAAGACTGTATCGGCGGCTACGATGCAGACTGGACGGATGCAGGCTGAGACAGCTAGGAGAGGGCAGGAGGATACAGCGGGATACAGACAGAGACAGACTGATATACAAGGATTCCAAGCAGAGACTCAGAGAGCTAATCAACTTGGTCAGGAGAGCTATAGGAGAACTAGACTGGAGCAGCTCTGGAAGAGTCTACAGGCTACCCCGAGTGAGCTATCGCGCGCGATGAGTAATGCCCTGGATATCTTGGCTCAGAATCCAGTGTTCCTACAGTTCATAGAGACAGATCCGAGAACCAAGGCTAGGTATCCGAAGGACTTTTCTGGTGGTAACTTCTGGACGAGTGGACCGAGTAGGGATGAGTATGACGCCTTCCGTAAAGCTCTAAGGGATGAGATCAAGAGACAGACGGATAGAGGTGGAATTATCTCTGACGATTCCCTAGATGGCACGGACGATGACTTCGAGATCGGTCAGCCTGAATTTTAATAGGTGAGAAGATGGCTAAGAGACAACCATTTCAATCGACTCAATCTCTAGATCCAGAGCTAGACTATCGCATCAAGTCGGTCATAAATGAGATGGCTCGACGGGGTCATAGGGTCAAAGTTATATCTAAGGTCAGGACAGCAGATGAACAGAAGAAACTCTATACAAGAGGGAGATCTACAAAGGGCAGTATAGTCACAGAGAAGAGTGGAGAGCCTGGAGATGAGTCACTACATCAGTTAGGGCGCGCGGCAGACTTCGCATTTGTAGATGCCCAAGGGAGAGTTACTCAGAATGATAAAGATCCTTGGGATGTTCTTGGGGAGGTAGCTAAAGAGCAGGGACTTGATTGGGGAGGAGATTGGAAAACTTTAGTAGATCGCCCTCATACGCAACTCCGACCGCGAGCAGCTAAACCTGAAAGGGGGATGGCTGCTAGAGGATTTACCGACCCTTCATCTGTTAAGAAATCTCAAATCCCATCATCCATAGCTCCTGATGTTTATGATGTAGATAATCCCACTGAGGCACCTGGAATCCTCGGATCTATCCTCGAAGCAACTAGACCTCCTAAAACTCCTACAGTTGCTCGTGGATTTACCGATCCTGAGTCTACTAGAGTATCTCAGGATAGATCTATGACGGCTAGGGGATTCACTGATCTTGAATTTACTAGGGTAAGTGAGCCTAGTCTTAAACGTCGTCAGTTTGCTAGCTCTCTTGGATCTTTAGCTAGTGAGCCTGGTAGAGCTTTCTTAGATCTTGATGACTCCCAACCAGTTCCCACTCGACCATCGCCTATGACGGCTAGGGGATTCCCTAGTGGTCTAGGATCTCGATCGTATGCATCTACCGGATCCCTTGTATCCTCTCCACAACCGACTCCACTCGAAGCTGTAGGAGATCTGTCTCAATCGACTCCTCCTTCTCCATCTCCACAAGTCGCGAAGGAATCTCCTATGTCTCAGAGAGCAGTATATCCGATAAAGGATAAGACAACTGGAAAGACCTACCGAATGCAGTGGGATGGTCCTGGACCTCCTGATAAAGAATCCATCCGTAAGTTTGTATGGGATCAGGAGAATGAGTCTACATGGCATAAGATCTGGAAGCCTACTACAGATCTACCTTCTCGGATGGCTAGGAGGATCTCTAGCTCTGAAGCTTTAGCCGATAGACCGGAGGATGAGACTGAATCTCCACCTGATATCGATTTCGGGGGAGAGGTCGGTATGCCTTCCAATCTAGCAAGGAAGGTTATCAGGGGAGGGATCAATACGATAGGTGATGTTGGAACTCAGATGACGTCGCCTGGAGATATAGCTCTTACGCTGGCTACTCTAGGATCAGGAACCGCGGCGCGCGCCGGACTAGCTGGGACGTCTAGGGCACTGACAAATGCAGCTAGGCTAGGAGGAGGAGCACTGACGGCAGAGGGTGTCTATAAGATGGGTTCTGGTTTATCAAATGAAGATATAGGAGAAGTCGGAGCCGGAGCACTGGAGACTGTCGGCGGTGCATTCGGTATGAGAACTCCTTATCGAGCTTTACCTAAATCTACTGCTACTCCTAGACCTGCTCCAACAGCTCTTGAACGACCTCGACCTTCTGGACCAACAGCTAGATGGAAAACTAGACCTAGACCTACTTCTTATCCACCAGCAGAGCCACCAGCTCCAATAGATGCAGAGTTCAGGGTCGTAGGTGAGCGTCAGTTGGGGGGTAGACCAGAACAGAGAGCACTTCCTGCACTAAATGATAGAGGACTAGCCCCGGCTCCTCGAACATTCTACGGTGGATCAAGAGGTCTATCGGAGAATCTTGAGGATGTTGGTGAGTTGGGGACCACGCCGAATACGAGAGATATCCTAGAGCAAACCTCACCGTATGGAGGAGGTCGCGGGGTTCAATACGAGAGGAAGCCTGAGGGTCGGACAGTTTTAGGGAGGGAAATAGGAGATGTCTCTGACGTGGTGGATAGGGTTCCTCCTGCTACTCTTACTAGTAAACCTAGCACTATACCTCCATCTCAGGGGAAAGGGCCGATAAAAGGAAAGACTGAATCCAACTACAGACCATTCAAGAATACGGATGATAGGAGCTTAGAATACTTCGCCTTCACTGAGAAAGATCCAGAGGCGATTGCAGAGATTAAGCTACGACCTGGATTGCGAGAGAGATTGAAGAAGCTACTTGGGGAGGAGAAGGGAGAGCTACGCTTCCCTTTTGACCCAGGTGAGATTAGGCAGAAGATTTCGAGGGCTGCCGAGAAAATCTTCCCTGAGCAAGCGAGAACAGATCTAAAGAAAATTAGGGATGATCTTGCTAAGTCAGGTCTATCTATAATACGAGATCTGAATGGTGAGGATCTAAAGGAACTCATCATTAGGAATCGGTTAGACGCAGAACAATTTGGTGGTCGGATTATCTCTAGATTGAAGGAGATCACAAAAGATCTGACTCCTGAGGAACTAGCTAACTATATCGAGATGAGGGATACCGGAGCGGCACCGATTAGTCAGGCGGTCGCGGATGCCTTCTCTCGATTCCGTGTGGTAGATCGTCGAGTCAGTGATGCGATGCGCGCGTCCGGGGTGAGCCTTAAGACTGCAGGTGGAAAGCGAGTCCCTTGGAGACCTCTAAGTGAAGAGGGAAGCTACTGGCCTCATATCTATCCTCAAGGATACTACAAAGATCGAAAGCGCGCACTAGAGACAATCATGGATCAGGGTTATACTCTAAAGGAAGCAGAGACGATCCTGAAGAACTCAGCTGAGCATGGTGAGAGATTGATCGATCCTCAGTATGCCCGTCGAGTTAATGCACCGGGATATCGAAAGGATATAGGAGCAGACTATCAACACTACGATGACATGTCTCGAAGGATCATGCAGGCTCACGATTTTGGTCCTATGGATACAGCTGAGAAGGGCTCTCCAATCTCTCGCATGATCGCAGTGACAGATGATCCAATCAGAGTTGGTAAGATCGTGAATCGGTATCTTGGTCGGGAAGAACCAATGGATCCATCCTGGGCACGCTTCAATCGGGCTGTGGTCAAGTTCCAGGTTGCGACCAAGCTATCCAAATTCATGATCAACAATACAGCTCAGATTGCTATGTTACCTGCACGGGCTGGATTTAAGAATACTGGGAAGGCTCTAGCTAAGACTCTGTTCGACTATAAAGGATCTAAGTCGCAAGCTGAGGTCATGGGAGTCTATCAATCGATCTATAGAGAAATACTTAGAGAAGCAACCGAGGGTCCAAGTGGACTGGCTCGATGGTTTGGGATTACGAAGAGCGAGGAGTTTAATAGGACCGTCGCAGGTCTTGCAGGTAAGTATACTGCTCCGGAAATTTTTGCAAAAGCTAAAGCAAATCCGACCGATAAACTCATGGCTCAGTTGGAGGATCTAATACAAGAGAATCCCTGGAAGTTAATCAGGCAGGATGCTCTTACGGACTGGCAGGTTAATCGAGCTGGTGGTAGGATGGCGGAGATCTCACAAGGAAGAGCATCTAACATTGACTTGCCTCCGATCTGGTCTGACCATCCGGCTGCTCGACTATCTTTCCTGTTCAAGAGATATGCATTCCAGCAATCTAAGAATCTCTATGAAGCAGCTAAGATCATGGGTCCATTTAGAACGGCTGCTATCATGATAGGAACTGGAACCATCATGGGCGAGCCTCTTGGAGATATCAACGCGACACTGAGGGGGACTGGTAGATGGATAGGCGGTGCGGGAGACTGGCAAGATGAAGTCAGGAAAGCGATTGCAGAAAGAGGTGAGGGATTTAAGAGGATGATTAACAATTTGGGTCAGGCATGGACTCTCGGATACATTGGAGATCTATTGGAGAGTTCGGCGAGGAGTCCAGCGGGGACGGCTACTAACTTAGCTGGTCCAGTCATTGGAGATATCGGAGAGACTGCCTATAATGTGGGAACTGGAAACATAAGAGGTCTAGCCGCTATGGGAGCGCGCGCGGTGCCGTTAGTCGGGACAGGTCTAGCATCGGCCATCAGAGAATCAGATCAGCGTGGTGGTGGTCGAGGCGGTAGAGGCGGTAGGTCTGGGAGGAGTCGATAATCATGCAGACAGGCGTGTATCGGAAGATCGAAGGCCGCACAGGAGTTGGGATGCTCTATGAGTTCGACTGCCTCTGCCGCCATCACACCACGAGTGTCGAGATGGTCGTCTACATTCCGTTACGCATCGATCCTGGCTGGGTGGGTCCCCGGCACTGCGTGATGGACCGCTCCGAATTTGAACGGAAATTCGAGTGGGTCGGTGAAGGCTTGTCATAAGCTAGACGTCTGAATCGCCATCAGACCGAGCCGCGCGAGATCTTTGCTTAGCCTCGAATTTCTCTAGGACTTTGGGCTGTAGGAAGTAGTAAGTATCCTGGTGTCCATCTCCATCCTTTACCAACTGGATAGTAATAGCCCTCTGAGCAAATAAACTCTCGGCTATCCTGTCTAGTTCTCCGAAATCGAAATGTGCCCAATACTTCTCCAGTGCTTTCGATCTACTTATCTTGTGCTCGGGATTTGTTATAAGTTCTCTAAGTAAGACTGCAGTTCCTGGTGCGCTTATTGACTTTCCTGTCTGCCCTAACGCTATCCTCTTGGCCCCCGGTATAAAATCCTGACATGCTCTTATGGCTTCTTCTACGTCATCTTTCATGAGCATCTTATCGGGAGCGCGCGCTAAGGATACGAGCATGGCTGTCTTCAATATGTGATCATGTATCCTCTCTAAAGTCCCTGTCGAATCCTCCTTACTCTCCTCCAATTCTGAGAACTTCTGATACCAGTCCTCATATAGATCCCTGCCATCATCGGTCCACTTAAATCCTCCCCTAATCTTAGAAATCTCAAAGATTAACTTCTCCAAGTCTTTCACGGTGATAGTCGATGCTGGTGGTCTGGTTAGTGGATTGATACCTGCCTTCTTGTCCGCATAGATGATAAAGGTTCTTGCTATGAATCCACCACCGATAGCATTCTCTGGGATACAATCCTTTAAGTGAGCCTCGTTTGACGCTCCTATCATTGTAATGCAAGGTCTATCTAGTATGGCTGGCGGAGAGTTTTTTAGCGTATAGATCCACTGATTATAGTATTGACTGTCATATAAGTCTGTCAGTATGGTCAGAGCCTCTGGATTGTGGACGATGAAACTGGCAAACTCTGATGCAGCTATAAATCCTGTCGCACTCTGTAGTGGTGGACCTCCATTCTCTTTAGTTACTGCATCGGATAGGGCTACGATTAGACCTTCTATCGTGATCCGACCTGAGAATACCCGTGTATTGTCTACATACTCTACCAGGCCGCGCGCTAGGGAGACAGGTGGACCTTTCCTGAGTCCTGACCTACCCACTAATAGGACATAGATGTTGGGATAGAGAATATACTTGTAGCGATCTAGGTAGACATTATTCTTTACGACCCCGGCTATCGAGGCAAGCGCGCTCCAGTAAAAGTATTTCCGTGGACTCTCTGACTCTTTGGTATATCGAAGGACCGCTTCGACGAAATTCATGCTGTCGACCTGCCTTAAGCTACTAATTTTAAACCGGAGGGATTCGTTTTTGAGTAGTCCTTGTAATTCAATCCAACTTTGCTTTCTGCTGGGATGATAAGGGATCCACGGGAGATGGTGCATCGAGAGAAATCAATAGGTTTCTCAATCTCTGTATGAACGATTGATAGGTAGGATTGGACTTGATCTTTCCGGACCAGACTAACAAGTGAGTCATGACCTTCGAGGATAAATCTGGCATCAATACCTCCCTCCTTGAATCTGACCTTAGAACGTATACCCGCACGTCTGATATGATCAGGGACAGTGGATTGGGGAATCTGGGCGTAGGCTTCTTTGAAAAGCTCACGTCCCCATCGATCGAAAAACTGCCTATAGCGTCCGAATGGGTTAACGAGAACTCGATTATTACCCTGTAAACATCTCTGGACTTCTTGATGATAGACCTGCCTGATTTGGGGAGAGAAAGAGTGAAAAGCATCGAGAATTTTACCAGCTTTCCACTCTGATATATTGACATCAAGATGATACCTCTTCGCTTCTGTATTCACTAGTTCCATCAATCGGTGCTTGCCCATGTCGTAGTTGCCAGCATGTCTCGTCATCTTCCCTATGAATCGTAGATCGGTGGTGACGTTAGAGACAGGGACACTGAATATCCAAGAAGCCGTAAGCTTATGGATGTCCTCCTTGCGCGCGAAAAGGTCGAGCAGCTTCTTATCGTGAGCAAGGAGAGCCACGATCCTAGCCTCAGCCTGTGACATATCGGTTTCGACCAACACATAGCCATCGTCAGCCTCGAACATTTCACGTATTTCAGTTCCGATATCTCCATGCTTCGTGATTGTGTGGAAGGGCATCCCGATCTTCTCAGGTCTTACAGGCGGTCTAAGCTGTTTAGTTGATGACCTACCTGTCTCCGTGCCGCAAGGTGTATATCCAGACTTCATCCTCCCATCATAGTCTACCTTTGCACCAACCTTATCCTTCGCGATCTTCAATCTCCTAATTTTCAGGATAAGTTCTAGGATCTGTTGCATCTCCGATGTAATCTTCTTCGTATTAGCCAAGAGCGCGACGATTACTTCCTCACCTGTCCCTTTACGACGTGGAAACTTGAGTTGATTGTAGAGTAGGATGGCTAGTTGTTTGGGACTTGCAGGATTTACATCCCATCCAGCCAGAGCTTGCAGTTCGGCTTTCGCCTCACTCAATCTCGTGTCATAAAGTTTAACGAGGTCGGCCTGCATCTTGTGATTGATTTTGAATCCGATATCCTCCAGCTCATAGTAGAACTCATGCAAGAGCATCTGATGATCGAAGACGAACTCATTGATCCAGTCTGGAAACCCAGGGACACTTAACTCTCTAGCATCCTTGATCATTTCCTCATAGACTTCATAGGTTATGGCTGCATCTCTTGCATTGTAAAGTAGAAATCTATCGATCTTGTCCTTCTTCCAATCAAATTCTCGACCTTCATCCTTGTAATATGGCTCCCTTGTATAGATCGATGTATTAAACTCTAGTGCCTTAGGAAACTCTGGATGTATGGCATTAGCCAGGAGGGATGTATCGCAGTAGAAGTTAGAGATATAGATACCAAGATTGGCTAGTTGTCTCTGGTCAAATTTGAAGTTCTGCCCTATGACCTTGACATCAGACTCCAACAATCGTGCGACTAACATCCACATCTCGGCTAGTTGATGATCCTGTATACCGGATAGATTCTGCCAAGAGAAAACATCAAGGAGAGGGACAGAGATAGCGTGCCAGTTGCTGAAGGCTATGGCGATACAGAAGGGAATTGACCTGACTACCTCAATATCCACTGAGACTATCGGATACTTCTCCCGGTCCTTATACAAATCGAGGAAGCGACCGAGCTGGACTGAGTCTCGAGCTATCTCTAGGACTCGATCTGGCACGTCATAGATCTTAGTCTTTGATTCCTCTAGTGCGCGGCGGAGGTCTAGCTTTAAGACATGCCGGTAGGAATACTTCAGTGGCCCTTTCTTAGTTAGCTTTCCCTCTCCTTCCTCTCCCTCCTCCTCACTTGAATGTAACAGTGCAGCCGGATGGATCGTAGGGACCACTTTGAAGTCGAGGTGAGAGGATTTTAGGATAGAGCCTCTCCACCTTAGTATCTTATCCTTCTTACAAAGCGCGCGCAGAGGAGTATTACCTAGAGCTACTATACAGGTAGGATTGATTGCTTGGATCTCCTCCCATAATTGGTCGATACACTTGTTTATATCTACTCCTATCTCCTTTAGCCTAAAGATCTGATTGTTCGGAGGTCTATACTTCGAGACATTGGTTACATAGACCTCTCTCTTGTCTATCCCTACCTCCCTGCATATCTCCCATAGTAGCTCACCACTTGGACCTACGAATGGCTGTCTGAGATATTCTTCAGTAGCACCTGGAGCCTCCCCGACGAACATAAGCTCCGCTCGTGGGTTTCCAACGCCTGGAACATATATCCTCTTGACTTCTCCTTCCTCAAAGTCCGTCATATGATCGATTCCAAGATCTCAGAAATCGTATTCATTACTGGAATACCAATAGACTTAGCATAGTCTATCTCCAGCTTTGCCCCATTAGAATGTCTCCAACCTGGCAATAAAAGCACATGGGTGCAACGTTTGATTATCGTGAAGTCATACTCTAACCACATCTCATATGATATAGCATAGTGTGCTGATGGATACATGGCAGTTAAATGTGGACAGAACGCTGGAATCCCAGATTTAAGGCATTCATAGTAGACTGCCAAGGCTGATGCTATATTATCCTCGATCGAGAACTCATCACTTGCTGTGATTGGTCCTGATAGATATACGAATAGATCTGGATTCATTCGATTCATTTTTTACTCCTATCCGCAAGCCTTTTGACAACAGCATCATAGCAATCCTTATCGCGCTCACAGATCAGATATCTCCGGCCGAGTCTGAGACATGCTTCAGCGAGCGATCCAGAGCCACCGAATGGATCGACGATTAGATTCTTTGGGTAGGAACAGTCCGCAAGAATGTCCTCTAAGATCTCGATAGGCTTCTCGTTAGGATGGATCTGCTTTACAGGTGGGACGATCTTGAATGGCTTCACGCCGGAAGGCTGTCTGGAGGATACTAGGGCAGGATTTCCCTTGACTGCGACTAGAATGAACTCAAAGTCTCTCTCATATTCCCATTGTCTCACTCCTCTCCTAGACAAAGAGCTTAACTTCTGCCATACTATTGGAGTCTTGGATACTTGAAACCCGACCTTCTGCAATTCTCCCTGTGCTAGTATAGACTCGCTGGGATTATTGGGATCTGGTAGCGTGACTCCCGCATAGTAGGCATAATCATCTAGACCACAGAATACATAGAGAAATGAGCCATGCTTGAGAACCCTGTAGAGCTGCTTGAAGACAGGGAGTGTCCGATCATCTAAGCGAAGTTCCGGATCAAAGAACTTAATCCACGGAGGATCGGTGATGCAGTGGTCTATTGAATTGTCCGGTAGATGCTTTAGTAGTTCTTCGGAATCTCCTAGCATTACCTCGTTTGAAAAATAGTCTTGAGAACCCGAAGGGCGGCCTGCTTCTAGTTCTGACTGATATCGAACGGCTGCCTGACGCACTAGCTTGATAGCTGTCTTTTTGTCTCTGACTTTAGCTAACGTCGGATCGTTCCTCAACGCGCGCGCCAGTGATAGATCCTCAGACAGATTCCCTATACCGACTCCTAGTTCCTCTGCTGTATCCCTTATCGACCATCCCTGTCTCTTCTCTTCCTCGAACTCAGCTCGCCTCTCCTCTCTGGTCGGTCTACCTCTGGTCGCTACTCCATACTCCTCCTGTCTCAAATTATGCAACTGCTCAACCAGGACTACCGCCTCGAACCATTGGAGATTGACTCGTCGTAAATTCTCATGGATCCGTATCTCGATGGACTGCTTATCGTCTATAGCTCTGATGTCCGCCTCTATCTCTGTCCATCCTAGACGCTTGGCAGCTATCAGTCTTCTCTCCCCAGATGCTAGTATGTATCCTATCTTGTTTTGGTTTTCATCTACTCCATCCTCCTGGCCTAAAATGTTCGCCTCGCGAACTATTATTTGATGAGATAGGCCGAACTCCTTCATACTATCCGCTAGCTCGGTGAGCTGTATTTCATCATGGTTCGTAGATGGATTCAAAATGGTGATCTGATCAATCGGTATCTTCATTCTTTTCTCTCCCTGACTCCAAAAGAAAAGGGCGGTAAGAGTAGATCTCCCACCGCCCTTTGTTTGACTAGACTTTCTCGAAAGTGGTCACGGATGAGGTTACGGACTCATCCTTGGTCTTGTTCAGATGCGTCCACTTGGAGGGAAGAGGTGCCCAGTCCTCGATATTATTACGCGGTGGGTCAGTGCCATCCTTACCACGATTGGTTCCCCACTTCGCATAGATATACTTCCCCTTGTAGTCGCTGAACTCGATGTCCGCGATCCGATCCTCTGGTATGTCAGGATCGAAGGCTTTCACGAACGAGACGACTCCTTGGATGTATTTCTCCGTGAGCCAGTGCTTTGCTGGAACACCGATGAACTCGCTCTCGTTGTCCGCGTTCTCCAGGTCAAGCACGATGTTGTGAGATTGCTTGTCCTTCGACAGTTCCAGTGTGACTTCCTTGATCAATGAGGGAAACCAGCCAGGCCTCACCATTTTCGCTCTTTTGAACTCTTCCGGTGTGATTTGCAATCTTGGCATTTTCGTTTTCCTCTCTGTCTGTTGGTTAGTCGTCGTTCTTCTCACCCTACTCTATCCTCTACCTCCTCTCAGAGATCCTTCGACCTCGCGATAGCCGAATTAGCCCAGGACCTGGCCTCTTCCAATTTCGTATGGACCAGAGATTTCTCTCTGCCTTCAGGGAGGTTGTGCTCCACTACTCTTGCCACGTCCTCCATCTTCTTATTGATCAGGTCGTGCAGCTCTTGCTTCCTTTCGTTTGGCTTGTGATAGTAGTATCTCTCGTGAAGCTCCTCATCGGTCAGCATTCTTCCTCCCTTTCCCCGAATTAACTGACTCTTCATCTGAGAAATGCACAGCCATAGCTGTTACTGTAGAGGGACTGAACGACTTCCCACACTGTGGACAGTCGAAGAATACCTCAATATCGCCATGCCTACCTTTGAGTTTAGTCAGAAGTTCAATAGCCTCACCGATAGTCACTTCTCGTCACCAGCCACCGCCAACGCGCGCGCCTGAAGCTTGATATCGTAAGCCTTCAAGTGGGCCTGCAAAACGTGATAGAATGGCTTATCCTGAGTTTCCATAACAGCAGGGAGAGGGAGTGCAGTCTTAGCCATGATCTCTCCTGATGCCACAGTCTGAACGAACCTTCTAGTCACCTGTCCGACCTGAGCCGAAGCCTCATTGTAGAAGTAGTAGATCTCGTTGAAGTAGTTGGGCAAGAAGGATACAGTCTTCCATCCATAGGTTGCTAGGGTAGACTGTCTGATCATTGATGCCAGAGTCTCGTTAGTCGATCCTCCTTGTTTAGTAGTAGCTGCCTTCGAGACAGGATGAGCAGTCATGATGAAGTTACATGGTAGGATCTTAGCTATCTCCAAGATCTGAAGCATCACTCCAGTCTCACCCTTATACTCGTCCCAGTCTGGTATAGGTAGACCTCCCTTCGTCCTCTTCACATCCTTCTCATGTAGACCCATCTGATGCAGGACTGCGGTAGCTGAGTAGGACGTATAGCTATCTCCGACGACTAGATCATACGGGCATCGATCCTGTAAATCTTCAAAGCGATGTGTGAACTCTGTGAATCCTATGACGTCGGATCTAGTCCCTCCGTCCAAACCTACAGTGATATACTCGATGTCCTTTCGGTCGGGATAGAAGAGTCTAACAGGAGCCATCCGACCATCGAAATCAAAGAACAAGATGTTTCCAGGCCATGAGGCGGCTGCGATAGTCTTTCCTGTCCCATTAGGCCCGACGAAAAGTCCCATGAATCGTCCACCTAGCACGATATCGCAGGTCTTAGGCATTCTTCTTCTCCCTCGCCCCTTCGACAGCTAGCTCTACAAGATTGGTAATAGGTTTAAGCAATTTACAGATTAGTTCTGAGCTGAACGGAGCCGATAGGATATGGACCAGTAGTTGAGTCATGCAAATTGTATCCGACTCTGATAGATTGTAGAGGTCGATTATCTCTTTTACTTCTTCCCGTGTAAAGTTTGGCATTCTCATTCTAATTCTCCTTCTTATACCGTTGTAGGATCTCTGGACTGAATCGATCTTCTCTTGACTCTCTCCACCTGTAGAACCATCGTGGTATCGTGTATCTGAAGAAGCTGACTATTCCTACGATGATCTGCATACCTACTCTAGATCCTTGGGGTTCATCTCTATATCTTGAAGGATCGAGAGGATATCCCGATCTATATCATCCTTCTTCCTCGTGTCTCTTTCCCCCGTATCTTCGCCAGACCAGGCCGCGCGCGTTTCTTTCCAAGGTTGACTGGAATGACGAGATTGACAAGCATCGCACTTAGGCTTCTTCCTTGCTAGCTTCTTGGTGGTCAGGATAAATTCTTCACCACAGAGCCAGCAGAGAGAGGCTCGATTTAGTGCGAAGCCTTCGGAGACATAGTGAGAGCAGTCGGGTAGGACACATCTCCAGATTACAGAGTTCTTCTTACCCCACTCTACCCTCATATATTTGTGAACCTTATGCTTGTGCTTCTTACTCATTTTTTCCTGCCAGTTCAGAGCGAGCGTAGCGAGATCTATCCTGCTATCTCATCGAAGTCTGGCCTATCATATGGATCCCATTGCTTGTCCTTAAAGAAGAATGCCTGTAGCTTGTGTGTTCTGGATTCTTTTGGCACCTTACAGACACCCTGAAAGATGCATCCCGAATACTTGTCACAAGATGTCCGATTCTTACGCAGGCTATCCCTCCGTCCGGACGTTAGATCTCTATGCCAGGCTATCGCTTCTCTGACCTTCTCGATCGCATCCGCGCGCCATTCATCTATTGCAGGCTGACCTGATCTATGCTCTAGCCGAGTGAACCTTTCATTGTCAGCTAAAGTTTTCTGGAAGCCAACCTTATCCACTATAACTGGACAGTTGAATGCCCACTCGTATCCCTGGAATTGATTCGATAGGATGTAGGGATAGGACTTCCTACCTTCTGTCTTGGTATCCACTACGACTATCCCGACCTTCGGATCTCTCACGAGTGCGTCTATAACTCCCTCATATATTATGGTCAAGCCGGAGTATAGCTTACCGTTGTAGTCGATCTGATCTTCATCTTCGTATAGAATCTTAGAGAATGGCTGCTCTATGTCTAAGATTTCCCAGCCATCATACTGCCATCGGAGGACGTATGATTGAAAAGTTCTAATCTCTTCTTCCAATTCGTCCGATTCTATAGACATAGATGATGAAGCCTCTCGACTAACCATGATAGCCTTATCGACCAGGCGACCATGTTCTTCTAGGCCCACTCGACCATCCTTCTTGCCCTGTCGATAGACTCTCAGCATAGTGTGCATGAGCGATCCTTTCTCTAGGGCAAGAGCCTTTCTCATAGGACGCCAGTGCTCGATGTGCTCTAGCCTATATTTCTCTGCACACTGATCCATCGTATTGAGGATCTGTGAGTCGAGGTTGAAGATTAGCTGCTCTCGTTCTACCATCCTATCCTCCTTTCCTTATGATCTCTCTTGTCCTCTCCAATTCGTGCTTCAATGCATTCTCTAATCCCTTATTATAGGTATAGATCAATAGCTCAGTAATTGTCTTGACTATCGACTCTATAGCTTTACTAGCCATCTCATCTACTTCGCCGTTGAAAAACACGCAGACCTCCGAGTCTTTCTCTTTCATCTTCGTCTCTCCATTTCGATCTTCGTATTCTCCGTCCAGATCTTTGTAGTATGTCATCCGCTACCTCCCTCTGCTGCTTCTCAACATCTGTATTCCGATGTGGACTAGCTGGATAGATGTAACCACGCATGTCTTCTCGGTAAACTCCTAACTCCCTAGCCTTCTCGACCCACCAAGATCTAGGTAGGGATCTAGTGAAGTGGTAGAGATTGCAACAGACAATCCCTTCGACACATAGATCCCAATCGGTATTCCCTGCCTCCCCTAAGACTCCCTCACGATATGGTCGGACGTAGATCAACTGCTTATGCTTATGACACTGAGGACAGCATTCGATTCTCTCATGCTTTTCCCAAGATTCCCTTATGATAATTGAGCACTCTAAGAAAGCTACAGACATAGCCTACTCCTCGGTCTCCTGCTCTAACTCCGCCTGCTCTGCTTTCTCTATCTTTGCTTTCTCTACTAAATCCTCGGTGAGCAACCCGACTGTATACTCTAGTTCTCCTAGTAACTCTATGGCTACCTCTGTGTCCTCCATTTTCCTTATCTTTGCCAAGGTCTCCTCGATCAGTATTAGCCCTTCTCTTCTATCCATTTTCCTATCCCTCCCTTTCTAGATTTAAGAGCGAGCGTAGCGAGCCTCTAGATATAGTCAATGCCTGTCCTGAGCATCTTGATAAGCCTAACTGCGCGCGACTTGACCTGCTTGGCCCACTTAGACTTAGCGAGATGATCAGATGCTATGCCGAAGTTATAGGCTTCGATCGCTTTCTTAGTATTGACGAACTCTTTGAGTTTGACCGAACCTAGATTGTAGGCTAGATCTAGGACTACCCGCATACGAACCTGGTCTAGAGTAGGGTAAATCTTCCACTTCCTAAGAAACATCTCGAACATCTCTATGTCGTGGTCACACACTAGGATCGCCTCAGCCTTAGTAATCTTCGGCTTATCCTTGTCTACCGTCCTATCGATCGCGCGCTCCAGATCTCCCCATCCACGGTCTGAGACATTATAGCCTATTCCTATCGTGACGTTGCCAGTCGAGTCGGTATACGTAGTTAGCCTCAGACCTTCGTGGAGGATCAGTTGATCGATCATCCGCTTCTTATCGACCAGACTCATTTACTTTTTCCCTTTCAGATCATATTCCCTTACATTCTTAGTCCTCTGCGGTGCTGATCTTGGAGCTGATCTATCCTTTCTCCCTTTCCACGTTGTTTTACGATCACGACTTCTCTGATATTCTAGAGATTGACCTTTACTTGGATAATTGATCTTATACTGCCCCGGATCGAATGTCTGACTCCTATCGAATGAGACGATCTCACGGCTAGCTCTTGGTGGTGTTATATATCTATCCCAGTGATCCTCCTCTTTTACATAGGTCCGAGTGAGATAGACCTTAGCCTCTTTCCCTGTCTTCCTCTTGATAGCCCTAGCGATAGCACAGTTGGCAGGGTCATTCTTCCTCGCCTGCTTTATGTCCGAGACCTGCACATCTACATCTAGATCTCTTAGGCTATCAATCACTGGTAGTCCGTTGATTTTAGTTCTATTCTTAGCCATCTTCACTTCTTCTTTCTTAGTTACTTCTTAGTCTCGCGAGGTCTGAGCGTTAGTTTTAGGAATCCTGTCGACTCAAGCATCCGATCCTGGGCAGTCCTGATATCCTGGAGAGCTACCGAGAGTTCTTGTAGGGTGATCGATGTAAAGGACTCTAAGGTCGCGATGCTCTTCTCTAGATCCGTCAGCTTCTCGTCTAGTCTTTCTATCTTCTCATCTATCACTACTATCATCTCATCGGTGTTCAATAGTCTAAGTGTGATAGGTATGGGAGCAACGTAGAGATGATTGATAGGCTGGACCTCGATGAAGTAGGCATCGCTCACGTTGGCGTATGATGGAGGATCTCCCCACTTAATCTGTCTATCTCTAGTCTCACCATTCTGCCAGTCCCAGATGTCCATCGATCCATCCTGCCTCTTGTAGGCTATTGAGTCTTTAGACTGAGGAGACCGAGCGTCGCGCGCCTTAGTTCCCCACGCTGGACCCAACTCATAACACATCTGTTCGACTATTAGTCTGGTCAGCTTCCTTCTAGACTCTTCATCCCTTAACTTAGCTAGATCTGGGAAGGTAGCTCGGATCTGATCAATGATCTCTATGCCACGCGGAGGGAATGCGGTCATCTTGTCCTTTCTTAGATCTGAGCTAGTAACGTATATCTACCATCTTCCTACCCAGGATCTCGCTTACCTTAATCTCTACCTCTATAGTATTGCCTACGATGTCATCTGGACTAACTTTTCCAGGCCCTATTCCAAGTCCATGCAAAAAGTTCGTAGCCATCTCAGGCACACCAAAGAACTTGAATCCCTCCCAGACATCTACCTTTGAATCCAAATAAATGACTAGACGAACACGGAGTATGTCTGTCCCAGTGATTCCCATGAATACATCGATCCCCTTGATGATAGCCAAATACTTGCCAGATTCCCACTTAAACTCCTCGACCTTTCCTAGTTCAGATGCTGCAAGCTCAGAGGAGATTCGAACTATAGGATAGATTGAGATGTCGCCGTCCTTTGATGAAATAACCAGAGGATCAACCTGAAGTCCAAGATTACGCTGACGATACATAGACTGATGTTTGATGCTCACTTCTTTACTTCTTTCTCTTAGCAGCCTGCTTGTTAAGCTGTGGTAGTTTGACCTGCGCGCGGTTGTGACCTTTCACTCTAGTTCTGACAAATACTGCCCGGTTGGATTGCATAGAGAGTCTGAGAGGATTATGCCGCGCGCAGTAGGTCTCACTTTCTCCGTCGTTTCCCAAGACCCTACGCCGCGCACGCTTTGTTTTCTTACACGTCACACAGTAGAATCTTATCACTTTCCCTCCTCTACTTCAATCTTTGATAGATCTCCCAATCCTAGAACGATCTCTCCTTCCTCCTTGTCTGTCTCTCTCCTCCTGTCAATGTCGACCGATCCAATCGCAGCGCGATTCCAGGGCCAGTTTCCATAATAGAGTCCATCTTGGAGAGTGCAGGACAGATCTTTGAGAATCTCTGCATCTGTGAGATCCTTCTGCCTCTCTATTCCCTCCATCAAGATCCTATCATCCTTCTTAGTTGGAGCATAGGACCGTATGATTTTCGCCAGGGCCATAACTCTCTGGTTGTCAGTCATCTTTTCTCTCCTAGTCTCCTCATTCTTCTTCATTTTTTTTTCACTCTTAGATATTTGCCATCTTCAGGTCTAAGTGAGCCTGATCGCCTTATCTACTAAGTATAGATCAAGTTGGGCTAAAAGTCAAGCGAGTTAGTCTTCACTTCGTTCAGACTTAAACTGGTAACTTGTAATCCCGTATAGAGCCCAGGATGTGCAAGAATATCTTGCGTAGCTCATTAGTAATCTCTGGATCGTCCGGTGTAATATCCACGTCGATAAACGCAAAATCGCTTTTCAGGTAATCTTGAATAGCTCTTAGCTTATCACTGTCTATTGACATCGTGATGTGGTGGTGCATTCTTTTCTCCTTCAGACTTCTCATCAATCTCTACCTCAATCAAAAACTCATCCAAGCACCAGTTGATAAACCAGAAGGCTGACAGTAAGACTATGAATACTAGCAGCCAGACGGTGATGAATGTTAGGGTCACTTTCTTTTCCTTTCTCTCTTGTCGATCCCCTGATACATATCCTCATCCGGTATGAGCCTGTCTAGAATCATACTGAGGACGGCTAGGATAATCGCTGCGATGATGCAGGCGATTGGGTATAGAATCATCATTTCTTTCCTCCCTTAAGCGATCCATCGCGAACTCGTCCGATAACATAGTCTATAGCCCTCTTCTCTACACACTCTTTGCACTCGATCCAGGTTCCAGTAGGCACCTCGACGATTCGTCCCTCTTCAGGTGGGATCTCTTTGCCACAATTGTGACAGTTCAAAGTCATTTCTCTTCCTCTCAATCCTCTCCCTAGAATCTAAGCGCAGCGAAGATTAGTCGAAAGCCTTTTCCTGATAGATACGCCTCAGAGTATCCATCTGCTTCTCGGATAGCTCCCTTCTCTCATTGACCAGCATGTTAATCGAGTAGACGAAATCCTCCTCCCATTTAGTGAGATCCTGGCCGCGCTCGGCTATCCTTTCCAGCATGTAGTGAGTCTGTGCCTCATCCCAATTACTCGTCATTTCTTTCTCCTTTTTAAGCTGAGCGAGGTCTTCCGAGCTATAGCTTCCACTTCTTCAGTCCTTTCGTCTGTAGAACCTTAGCAAGCTCTGCGATGATCGAGTCCTCATTCCACTGGATTTCTTCGCCATCCAATGTCTGAGCCACGTTAGATCTTTTGGTCTCGATGATGTCGGTGAGAAAATCGTCTATCGTCCCGGCTGCGATGAGATAGTGAGCATTGATCCTAGCTCCGGGCGGCCAAGGGTCATCTGGTCTAGGTCGAGGGAAGCGAGCCTCCGCCTGCTCTTCTGCTGCTGGATTCCACTGTCTCTCCATGATCAGGCAATCTTGACAGAATTGTAAATTCAGACCCTCGCCTGATGCTAGTGTTGAGGCGACTAAGAGACGATTGCCTGGCTTCCTAAACTCCTCAATCACTGCTACTCGCTGATTCATGTCTAGATCAGAGTGTAGCTGTAATGGAGGATTGAATGCCGCTTCGCGACATAGTTTTTCTAAATCTTTCATTAGTATAGAACCGGCCATTTTGTGATGCAGGAAAATCACGAGTTTTCTTTCCGACTCTAACAGGAACTCCTCGATGAACACGAGCGCAGACTTCGTTTTCGCTATCCCAGTTATATGTCGCATCTTAGACAGATAACCTAAGATCTCTGTCGGAATCATCGGATGTTCTGGATCATCCATCCTTTCTTGAAACTCCTTTACGACCTTGATGTATGCCTGTAGTTCTCCGCCTTCTAGTTCTGCTAGTCTAAACTGTCTGAAAATCTTTGGGAGGTCGGGAAGGACATTATCGCGTTTGTATCGGATGATGAAGTCCTTCGTCCTCTCCTTGAACCTCTCTGGATTCCTTAGCCCCTGTATCTTGCCTGTCTCTGGATCGATATCGCAGTAGGCTCGCTGATAGACAGACTCATTTGGGAATAGCTCAGGTCTGGTCAGATTGAGAGTGACGAAAAACTCACCAGCGTGCTTCTCGATATTGGTCCCTGAATAGCAGATTACTCTTGGTTTAGTCCCTCCCTGATTCTCGGATGCACTAACGATCTTGCGGAGAGCCTGAGTCCTGGCAGATCCTGAGTTCTTGATCTTCTGGCTCTCATCTATCGCGATATGCTTAAACTTAGCGCATATCTCATCGGTCCATATGATCGGTCGAGGGCCTATTTTCTTACCGGCATTCTCGGATACGATCATGTCGAACTCTGAGACTACCTTAACATCTGGACGGACCAGGCGGAGGGTATCGATCGAGATGATCACGATGTCGAAGTAGTCAAACAGCGGTAGTTCTCGACTGGACGTAATGACCTGGGCAGCCTTTCCGGTCCATCGAAATATCTCCATGAACCACTGCGCGCGTAGTCCACTCTTCACGACAATTAAAGCAGGTAGAAGTTGGGGATTGCGCGCGAGAAGGATGCACTCGATCACAGTCTTGCCAAGACCCATCTCGTGTAGGCACAGACCGTTACAGTCCGCACGCTCTAGGAAGCTGACTGTCGATTCGTGTGTGCTTCCGTCAGCTAAGGTGAATAAGCCGGTAGGAGAATGCTGAAAGGGAAATGGAACCTTACCGTCAGAGGAGACTATCTGGATATCCTCTGGCTTCAGCATGTCCTTGACGATGATGTGACCGCACTCTAGATTGAGCCAGATTTCCCCATCTATCTCCTCTCGATTCTTCTCTTTGGCCGGCTTTTTGCAGTATGGACACTTTGTGTTGAGTATCGTTCTCATTTGTCTATCCTTTCTCTTCTATCTATCTTACTTCTTTTCTCTCGCCTTGAAGATCATGTAGTTGAGACCGAGAAGGTAGGCCAGTGGCAATCTTTCTGTATCGTCTATCTTTCGATTAGCCTTGACGATTAGCTCACCTTTCTCGTCTCTGATATGGACCACAAAGTTCTCTGTCTCGACTACTAAGGATTTGTCAGAGCCATATATCTCAATCACTTCGTAACCTCCCTGATAGTTTACCGTTTCCTCAGTCGAAGAATCGGACGCAAATCCTGCTGAAAATTGTCCTCACTCAGTCTGCCTACAATGCCAGGACCGAGCACATCGAAGTCACCGAACTGCACGTCGCTAAACACTATCTTCTGTGAGGAATCAAGTAAGGATAGAACCTGCATCAGCTCTCCAACCGTCAGACCATGAGCGTGGGTTTCATGAGATATCACTTAGCACCTCCCGAGAACTTGCCCGAGATATACTTCCGAGTCATGTCATCCAGAAGCCCCTGCCGCGCACAGTTAGACTCTATCTCAGCCTGATCCATCTGTAGACCATAGAGAGTATCGACCGTCTTCTGAGCCTTCGTCTTACCTTTAGAATCTGAACGAAGTGAAGATTTGTTGACAGATAGACTCACGCGCTTGGATCGTGGTCGAGAGCTAGATCCAGGACCATCCGGATTCTCGACTTCAGATCGAGCGGATCGAGCCTTACGAGATCTCTTGCGGAATTCGGCATCTAACTTCAGAGCTTGTTGACGTTCCTCTTCAGATGCACTCTTAAGCAGAGCCTCCATCGCGTAAGGTTTCAGAGCATTACGGATAGCCCCGAGGAGATAGATAGCCCTGTCTACCTTGTGGAACTTCTCTATGACCTGCTCTAGTGTGAGTTTAGGGACGGCGGAGTTATAGGTTTTCTTGAAGAGTTCCTTCCACTCTGGATCGATCTCGAGATCTACTATCGTCTCGGTGATGTGCTTTCCCGCGTAGATCGTTCCTTCACCATGATTCCTTAGATCTAGTTTAGTCCCCTTCTGATCAGGTCCGAGACTGTTTCCCACACTTAGTGCAGATAAGGATTCGATGGGCAGGCTTGTTCCGTCTATCTCTGTCGAAGACCCACTGTTCTCTGATTCTCCCTCCACATTTCTGGCAGGTTCTCTCTTCTCTCTCTTGGGATCGATGCTCTGTGAGTACATTTTCTCCGCTGAATCGAGCGAAGCGAGATTCCATGCCTTTTCCTTCCTTTTAAGATACTCCTCGAAGTCGTGCTCGTTCTGCTCGACCCCAAGGTGGTCCGCTAACTCATCTTCTCTTTTCAATCTTGACAGGCTTTTTTCTTTCCCGAATCTGTGCTCCATATTTAGTCTCCTGTCCTTTCCTACTTAGAAATCTGAGCGCAGCGAAGATTATAGAAAGCGAGCTCTTCCGGCGTCAGCAGCTTCTTAAACTCTTCCCAGGTCGGTCCGTCGTATCCTGTGCAGCTACATGTAAATCTACTATATCCGTTTTCTTTGTAGGATCCAGCACACATCGGATCTCCGTCATCGGGTCCACCTGAGTCGTTGTGAGACTGTGCTACATGACCGCACTGCTTACATAGCGGCCATAGAGCACCGATCTCGGCTATGCTTCTCATTTTCCTTCCTTCCTTCTTACTCTCTCTGGTCCATCCTGTGTATTTCCCTTTTAACTTCATAGATCTACCGCTTGGATCGATCTCCGTTACCTCGATACCTGATTTATCTCCCTGGACTGCATCGTAACGAGATCTCAAATCTCGAATAGAGCTAGAGTGCCATCTAACTGAGATAGATCTTCGATCCTTCGACGTTAATCCTTTCCACCACTTAGCTATCGGTAGCTCTCCGACGAATAAATCTGACGAAACCTCCTCTAGATCAAGTGTAGGAACGTCTGTTGTGGCTAGTAGACCAACCCCAAGTGAAAACTCGGCGAATTTCTTCAGTCTTGTTCTGGCATGGTCTGGATCCTTCTGAATCCAGGCATCGATTGCCCTGTCTATCTGTTCCTGACTAATTACCCGGCCTTTCTTTCTCATTCTCGTGTCCTTTCCAGTTTAGATACTTTTTCAACTACGATAAAGCCTACTAGACTAAAAAAGTGTGGTAAATTTGCTACACTTTCCGGCATTCTGTATGCCTAAACGGACTCTATTACCTAAAGATTCGCCCGGCGAACATTATAATTTTCGTCACCTAGCTATGTAATTCTTACGCGATCTAGCGAATTTGAATGGCGTGAATATCGCATAGCGATTACGAAATTGTAAGAACGTATGAACGAACGTTTCAGGCGAACAATTATTTTGAGCGAATTTGAAAACTTTCGAGCCGCATCTAACCAGTATCTAAACAGTCTCGGGGCCGCATCTAGGTAGTATCGGTATAGGTATTTTCGCATGTTCGATCTGCTAAACCTTTGATCTGCTTAGCTTAGCACAGATCGGCCTGGAACGCAAGGGGTATGTGGTAGGCTGGCGCGGTGGTTTGGGTGACCACTTTTGAGGTCATGACCACTTTTGGGGACAAAGTGACCACTTTTTAGGTCAGTTTAGGTGTGGATTGTCTATATATATAGTAAAAAATATCCATAAACTATGCCAACATTTTTGCCGACCCGTGTAAAATCTACAGTGTAAAATTTACCGACCTCAAAAGTGGTCAACAAAGAGGAAGCACAAGACGAGTAGACACCTACTCTGATCGCTGATCTCGCACTATTTCCTAGCAATTTCGGCCGATCATAGGTTTAGCACCTATTCCGATACTAGCCCGATACTGCCTAGATACTGTTTAGATACTAGATAGAAGCGCGTTGAAATTTTCGGATTTTCGACGAAATAATTGTTCGCGCGGTTTTAAAATTGTTCAGTGCGGCCGTAGGTTCCGGAATACTAGCATAGCTGGGCGTAGGTGATCATTGTTCCTACGCCCATGCACGCTCATTACGGGGCATCGTGGGCGATCGGGTTGCCCTGGTGATCGCGGCCGGCCGCGCACGCGCACTGTGGTAAAAAAGCCACACTTTATTTATCTAGGCACTCACTTGCGGTTGGCTGTCCGGAAAAGGGGACGAAAATAAACTTCGTCGCCCTATTGACTTCCTGTTCTAGCCATGCTAAGCTTGTTCTATGGTTAGGCAATGGCGCTTAATCAGAATCTAGAAGAGGTAGATAAAATGGCAAAGCGTATCGCGGGAGAAAATCTTCAGGTAACAGAGACAGTCGGCGGCGGCACTTCAGGAACAGGGGTCGCAGAGGTAGAGACGGTGGAACATCAGGAAACGCGGTTGATGGCGGCACTTCCCGATATGGTGAAAGCTGCAATCGCCGCGGGAGACGTGGCTTCAAGCATCGATGAAGTGAAAATCGGGAAGGATAAGAGTCCGACGGGAAAGGACGAGGTATCGCGATACGTTCGTCTCAGCGCGATGTCGGCAAAGGGCCAGCTTGCATTGTGCAACGGCAAGATGGTTCCTAGCACACCGAAGCCAGAAGAGGGAGAAGACGAACGAACCGAAGTAGAGAAAGCAGACGGAGCCTGCGACTATTTCAACTACGGTTACGACTTGAATAGGAGAGCGGAAGTAAGGCAGGCTCTCAGCAATATCCTGCAAGGTCCAGAGAAAGCGATCAAAAAGGCCGTCGATGGTCTGGTCGCTAACGGCGGATTCACGGCAGAAGAGGCGAGGGAGATTGTCGTGCGTCAGCGGATGAAAGTGGGACTCGCGGTCTAGCTTCGCTTCGTGCCGCTCATCAGAGTCTAAAGGGCCGGGTGAAAACCTGGCCCTTTCTTTTTCCTGCATTCTCTCCTAGTTCCCTCCGCTGTATCTCTTGAGACCCCGCTCGCGACCCAGAACGGCGCGCGCCGATTAGGGCATTATACCATAAAATTGTCACAGATTTTACACAGATTTTTCACATGTTTTTTTCTACAGGTGTGCTAGAGTGTGTGCATGGTTGTTTGCTTCGTTACTCGGAACCTGAAAGGCCGGTGATTGATGGAATTTTTCTCGGGTGTGTTAATCGTGTTCTCGGTTCTCACCGTAGTCCGTAGGATGAAACTCAGCTGAAAGGAAGTGTGCCATGACCTTAATGCAGAATCCTTCGTTCCTTTCCCTTGTTGATTCTCTCGGCGGACTCGCGACGGCGTTCGCGGTTTGCTCCACGGTAGGGCGGATTGTTCGCTCTGAGCCCGGCATCCAAGTAGATGACTTGCAGATGACTCGACCGAGTTTTCTCACCTGTAAAGATGTAGAGCTTGCCATCGATGTGCTGGTGAATACTCAGATCGTCGAGCGTTTCGATGGGCGACTTTACTTCCTGCCTGCTCAACCAAACCATCAGGATAGTTCTGACTACCTCGAGAACTGAGCCGCCGGGAGAGAGGGAGCGCCGTAAGGTGCTCCCTCTTTTTGTCTCACTTACAGGGTTTTCCACAGCTTTTCAACAGCCCTTTCTATAGCTCCAAAACGCACTAGGATGCTTCTGGGAGAGCGCACTTCTCTCTAGGCTACCTCAGTATTCCCAACTCATTTTCTCGCGGTCTTCGCTGTCTATTCGCCTACATTTAGCCCTTGTTTAGTTCGACGTTCGTTCGCCGTCCTATCACTGTTTATTCGCCCTATCTCTCTCTCGATGCCGACAGCCAGGTCATAGTGTCCAGGCGCTCGAACCTCGACGGCCAGGCCGAGCGCTCGAGTAAGAGTAACCATCAGCCGGTGAGAGCAAGGCAGGCATCGAGCGCCGAGAGCAAACGGCCGGCAGCGGATCGGCCCCCCGGCTCCCCGTCCGAACGGGTCCCATGACCGGCCGGGACCGGATAGGTTCATCGCTAGAGTAAGTAGAGAACGAGAACGAGAGACCGGAGAAGATAAGCATGCTTAGATAAATACCATAGCTCAGCTAAATTGTTCGCCAGGCGAGGATTTACTAGGGATTTTGCCGATTCTTGCTTTTCGCCTATAAGTATGGTATGATCGCTTCGCGATATGCGGTAGCTGAGCCATATCAATATCTAGTTCGGCTTCGAATCTTCGCTGCGCTCAGATCTTAAAGGAGAATCTAATGGGATTCATGTCATCGTCATCCGCGCGCGACCGGCTTAACTCAGACAGGAATCGCCTCAAGGATCTCCATAGGCAGAGTCTAGACAAGATAGTCTCTGACCTCTCTGAAGAGATCGCTAATCAGCAGACAGATGACTCGCTGCGCTCGCCATTAGATGGAGAATCAGAGACAGAGAGATCGCCTCGCGATGGGGAGAAAGAGCAATCAAATGAAGATAGGGAAGATCGGAAACATAGTCGGGATAGCGATTCTAGTGGGGAAGGTGCTGGAGCTAGTGAAGTCCTCGATAGCGGGGATGAAGAAGCCGGCTTCGCCGTCTTTGAGCGCACTGGGGACGAAGACGGGTTCGGTAAGCAAGTCAGCGACGGGCACCATCTTACCTCTCGCTTCGCTCGAGATGAATCAGATAAAGAAGCAGGATCAAGTGAAACAGGAGAAGAAATAGACTCCCTCATAGACTCCGTGCTAGACAGTAAAAGATCACCGAAGGCGATATCGAAACTCTCTCAGCTAGACTCCCTCGTCAATCGCACCTCAGACTACTTCAAGTATAGGGGCAATCTAGAAGCGCAGATCGGTATAGCTGAGACTGCACTTATGGTCGGATGTTCTGATGCCGGGCGCGCGTTCAATCTCGATCCATCGCAATCGTGGGCATATGAGCATTCACTTAGGACGCCGGTAGAAAAGGAGCCGAAGAAAGAGCTAGATGCGGCTCTGAAGATTATCAAGCAAGACCTCGCGCTGAAAGCTGCCTCTCGGCTAGGAGACGTTCTAGATATCCTAGATGGAGAGAAAATTAAGAAGATAGCAAAGGCGACAGACTTGGCGCGCGTCGGGAAGGACATGGCCGTGATCCTCGACAAGGTATCTCCTAAAGACCAGGCCGCCGAGAGCGGACTGCATTTGCACTTATACCGACCGGAACAGAGAGAGGCTAAGACCTACGATGTCGTCCCTGTGTCTCCGTCTACTGGATCCGGTGTTGAGTCCGATAGCATTCGATAGCTGGGCTACGCCCATCTCAAAGGATAGAGCAGACTGGACGCGAAGCGTCCCGCACCAAAAACAAAGTTCACTTCGTTCACTTTCTAAAATCTCAAAGGAGGAACTATGTCTTGGCTATCCAGATCTTCAATTACGCCTGCTCTACACTCACTATCCGATCTTCAGAAGGCCTCGCTTCGCTCGTCCTCCAAAGATCCTGACCTAGAGCAAAAAGCTGAGCGTAGCTCAGATTGGAAAAGAGGAGCTATCAGGAATCTCAAGAAGGGATTCGGATTCATAGCGGGAGATGACGGAAAGGACTACTTCTTCCACTGGACTTCCGTTTCAAAACAGTTCAAAGACTTCCGGCAGTTGGAGATCAAGGAGAGAGTCTCTTTCAGACTGGAGATAGCAGAGCGCGGGCCGCGCGCGGTAGAGGTCCTCGCTGAAGCTCGGACTGCTGAAGTTGGATAGTAAACCTCGAACGAAGTGAGAGGTGAGTATGACTGGAGTGAA
>Ga0193736_1000035_pt1 | contig 28756 bp, 26 predicted proteins | sample L2m1metaG_FD_160566 | JGI IMG/M metagenome (GOLD analysis project Ga0193736, IMG submission 160566) | Soil microbial communities from a riparian zone of the East river system, Colorado, United States - L2m1 | ecosystem: Environmental > Terrestrial > Soil > Riparian zone | place: USA: East River... | reverse complement strand
CCCACCTTCCCTCATTACAGATTACTGGATAAGTACTGAACGGGGCCATGGAACCCCAGTGTCTCTTCAGGTGCTTCAAAAGGCAGCTGAATAGATTGAGAATAAGCCCAAGATCATAAAATAAAATGAAGAACTTACTGATCCGTCCAATATCTACTTTTCCCCACTACAGATTACTGGATAAGTACTGAACGGGGCCATGGAACCCCAGTGTCTCTTCAGGTGCTTCAAAAGGCAGGTGAATAGATTGAGAATAAGCCCAAGATCATAAAATAAAATGAAGAACTTACTTATCCGTCCAATATCTACTTTTCCTCACTACAGATTACTGGATAAGTATTGAACGGGGCCATGGAACCCCAGTGTCTCTTCAGGTGCTTCAAAAGGCAGCTGAATAGATTGAGAATAAGCCCAAGATCATAAAATAAAATAAAGAACTTACTGATCCGTCCAATACCCACCTTCCCTCATTACAGATTACTGGATAAGTACTGAACGGGGCCATGGAACCCCAGTGTCTCTTCAGGTGCTTCAAAAGGCAGCTGAATAGATTGAGAATAAGCCCAAGATCATAAAATAAAATAAAGAACTTACTGATCCATCCAATATCTACTTTCCCTCATTACAGATTACTGGATAAGTATTGAACGGGGCCACGGAACCCCAGTGTCTCTTCAGGTGCTTCAAAAGGCAGCTGAATAGATAGAGAATAAGCCTCAAACCATTAAATGAAAACAAAAAAACTCAGCTCAAGGACATATGGAAATTACAACATCTTGTTCAGAATATCAGAACGCCATGACTGTGGGCATATCAATCAGCAGCAGCTTTTCAGGGGAAAGACAACACCCTAATGCTTATTCCAGTCATGTAAAAGTTTGTGCAACTATGAGCAATGAAAAGCAGCACAGTAGAACAGTTGGATATACTTACCATGAGTGAATAACATCAAGTACGTCCATCTGTTGACTGTGGGAAAGTGTCGCACTTGAATGCGATACTTTTCCATGGCCATGCCACAGCATACAATAGAATTTCTGAATAATGTGCTCACTACAAGGATGTTGCATGATATGTAGAGTAATTATATATGACAGATATAGGTTGTCTAGGCATGATATGGATTATACGCAACAAAAATTGCATTGCATTCTCTTTTTTTTTTGTAAAAGTCAGCAACAACGTCAATTAATATGCAAAACCCTTGACGCGCGGCAACGCGCAGGGGTTTGTATATTGATTGACCTTGTTGCTGACTTCGACAAAAAAAAAAGAGAATGCAATGCAATTTTTGTTGCGTATAATCCATATCATGCCTAGACAACCTATATCTGTTGTAGAATCACTCCACTCATCATGCAACACCTTCATAGTGCCCTCAGATACCCAGTCATGTTAAACATGGTACCTAGTTCATATGATATGACAAATATAACATCTACGTATCCAGTAATCATGCATATCATAAGCAAAATAGAGGTGGCTATTTTTCAAAGTGCAATACGCGCCATTTTGGCTCTGGTTTCTTCATCCTCATCATCAGCATATCCAATTCTTCGCTTCAGTCTGACCGGCTGTCTAACTTTTGCAAGGTTGTGAATAGCTCTGGCAAGCTCTGCATCCTGCTAAGCGTGAGTATCAATCGTGGCTCAGCCATGGATTTCCAAATACCTTTAGGGGTTGGCAGCTAAGGAGTGTAAGGGCACGAAGAACAATCAAGAGTTTGTGTCTGCCGCCTTTGAGCGGAACAGCAACAAAAGAGACTTGCGCTTCAACGACATCACCTGCTCTGATTTTGGCAGGGTCAATGACTGTATATCTGTTCGGAATATTCAGCGCTTTAGAATATAGTAGGGGTTCAAAGTTGCTTACTTGTTTGTGCTATCTGCAGTAAGCTGGAAATACACTACTTCGTTTTCCTCAAGGTGAACGAAGTCTGCACCCATGGCATCTTGAAGGATGCCTTCCGGGTCCACACTTTGCTGAAATGATACAGCCTCGTGGTTGGCCTTGTTGTTCCGGTCTGTGAAATACCTATTGCCCATCTCAATTGCGGCATGTTCGTCATACTGTGCTGGCACCCAATCATCCATGCTACTAGAAGGTAGGAGCTGGGAGAACGCCCGATGGATGCTCAAAACGTTGTCGTTGCAGGCCTGCAAACTAGCGCCTCCAAAAGCAGTAAGCATAACCGATTGTCGCATATATCGACGTTGCTTGGGATCTCTGAAATACATAGTCAGAGTCTGGGCAGCCATTTGGTTATGCGTTGACAACTCACATTCGGTACAAATTAGTGATTGGCGGTAGGTTCCTCTGGCAAATAATTCCCTGGATACGGAGAACGATCTCCTCATGAGTCCCATCAGCATCAATTGGCTTTGAGAGCTTCCACATTCTTGGTCTGTCAACAAATATGGGCATGGCTGTTGAGCCAGCACCTTCTGCCTAAACGGTAAAGGATTATATGAGATATTTAGCAAATGGTCAGCTGTTGAACACCTGTTACCAGCTGATAAATCGCTAGTTGCAAGTCTTTAGATCCTTGTGCAGCCCTCTCTGCAACAATACGTTCAATAGTTTCACCTGGTTGTGTCAATGCGTTGAGATAATAATGAATAGAAGCGACTCACATGCAGTAGCTTGATTGAAATGCTGGTCCATGGTTTTAAGCAACAAATTCTAGAATGCACACTGTGGTATATGTACTGGACGTCTCTGAGTAAAAGTCAAAAAGTCAGCCAATTGTTCACAGATTTGAATCGGTACCTGAATTATGGAAATGATCCTGAAGCGCGCATGCAAGATGATACCGGGGCTACCATTATGTAAAAACATAAAAAAAACCCTATGGAATCTAGGATCTCTCATTTATTTTTTAACTACCTCTTCGTATTTGTTAGTTAGCACATCTTGTCATCAAGAGCCAATAGGCCTTACTCATCTGTGGATGTTTAAAACTTTCCATTTTTTTGCCCTGTCTTCCTTTTATGGCATTTGGATTGCCGATTTTGATCGCCCAATAAATGCTATGCACCACTTAGCGTGTACTTCTATTCTCTCTGAAATTGTCAGCCCTGAACTTTTTTAGCTTGGTATTCTGCAAACCCTGTGCCCTACAAGTTCCGGACAGCCAAACACGATCCTTTCTCTCTGCTGTGACTTTAAAAGATAAACACGCAGTGAGTAAATGTACGTACATTGGCACAAGTCTCTCAAAATTTCTGATGGCCAGTATATTAAACCATCATCTGGATGAGAAAAAACGATCTACTAATGAGATCGTCCATCTTTGGTTAATGAATGTGCCTTCCATATTTCATATAAATATTCACCTTGGATGTCACTGATTATTTTGTCTCCCTTTCTCACAATCATGCCTCCCCGCAAAAAACCTGTAGTGAAAACGCCAGCTATCAGAAAGACGCGATCTCAGAAAAAGGCCGCCATCTCACCTGAATTTATCGAATCTGATGCCTCGGATGGATCTGCGCCTGAAGGTGAAGCATCTGATAATCTCATCAATGATTCTGGTTTCCTTGTAGAGGATTCCGATGATCATGACGCATCAGAATATGATGAGTGAGTCGCTTCATGCAAATAATTGGTTGATACCTGACATTTTCTTGTAGAGAGAACGCTACAGAGGGTGGAAGTAGTGACGAAAAGGAAGATACCAATGGTGGTTCTGATGAAGAGACCCAGGATGAAGAGGATGGCTATGAGTCAGTCTTATTGCCTGTCTTGTAAGAGATAAAATACTAACTAATGTTTTCTTATACAGAGGTGATGAAGCTGATTTGTACGCTCCATTCCTAGTTCAGAGCAGCTTTTTCTAACCTCAAAGTCAGCATCACGTCTGAGCCTGAGTCTGAGCCTGAGCCTGAGCCCAAGACACCCACAAAGAAACGCACTCATGCCAGGCGTGCTACCCCACCACCTGTGACACCAACGCCTATCAAAACGCCTAAGTGAGTATCCACTTCCTTGACTCACTTCGGCACTAACCTTGATTGATATCTTTAGGGGGAAAAAGCGGGCAGTAAAGGCTGATAATGTCTTTCTCTCAGAGTCTGATGATGGCTTTGTACCGAGGTTGGTCTGCATCCATTTTCCTGCCATAGATTTTTTATGATTTTTCAGCCCAACCACTGATTCGCCCAAAAAAGCAAGGAGGGCGAAGCAAGAGGAGTAGGTGATGTTCCTGCATATGAAATGGTATCTGACAATATCAGACTTAGTGAAACGCCACCTTCTCCCAGCCCAAAGAAGTCGGGTCCTAGACAGTATGTGATAGACCGCTTACCGTGAAATATTTGCTGACATCTAATCCAGTAATAAGACCCGTCAAAATGTCCTGGATGCAGCTGTGTAAGTTTCTTGCCTTGTAATCCCTATCCCAGGCCTTGATATTTTCTTAAAGCAAAGCAGCGGCTGCGTTAGCAAAACCATTATCAACAGATACCAAAAAGTGAGTGTACTCACATTACTACTACGTATTATTGCATTAACTGTGGCTTAGAAGTGCAAAGTCCAAATCTGCCAAAACCAAGTCAACCGCTTCAAAGGGTAAAAAGACAGATATTGAGGGGTAATTACCAGATTTCTAGTAAAGAGATGCAACGCTCACTAATTTCTTATCAGTGACAAGCAAGAAGATGGAGAGTAAGTGCTGTTTAGCCATTACAGTAAGTCAAATACTCACCGCTCTCCAGCGTTAAAATAGCAAGTGGCCATAAAATTGAGTACTTGGAAGATTATGACACGTTGCCAAAGTATGTCTGGTCCAATTCTGTCATACCATTTGAACCTAATTCAGTTATCATGCCAGAATTGGTAAGCTTACCAAATGTGGGGTCTTTAATCCTGCATTCGTCGACAAGGTCTTGAAAGAGACTTACAAGGACCTTCCGAAGCTTCCAGGGTATGCCATCACTTTCCCATCAATGTTCCAACTGACACACATTGCAGCGGTAAACAAATACAGTCCTGGAAAGCTGACGATAGATCAGAAGTGTTCTTTCTGCTTTTTTCGACTATCAGAACCTATTACAAGAAATCGCCAATCCAGTAAGTTATTACCTATCTTTCCAATATGGTGACTGACCTTAGATATCCAGATATTTCAAAGAACTGTTATGTTTCAGTGGTGACAAAGCGGTAAACTTTGCCAACTTGTCCAGAGTTGACCCTTGTCTCCTTTGCTTCAAGCAAACAAATGCCACTTACTCCTCGCAATACATTTGTTATCGGGGACTTAGCGTTCCCACCCGGTTACTCATGATGGGGATCCTGTATGACGACAAAACCCAAGAGCCCTTTCCTATCGGTCAAAAGGGGAACTTCATCAAATCAATGGTCATATTGCCATTTGCGATGGAGATAGAACGAAATGTCACTGCAACCTGTGTCGTTGCAGGTGTCGATGAGTTTGTAGGATCGATTGATGGAAACATGCTCACGTTTTCAACTCGGCAAGCCCCACTTGGTACGTTCCATGCCATATCCCACTTTCTGAAGTTGTTTACGTTGTGAGTAGAGGCTACCAAAAAGCCCATGTCAGGTTCTGGACGCCAACCCATTCTTGCTAAAGTCAGCAGCGCCGTATCATCAGGCTCCAAGACCCCATACTCCAGAGCGTCAAGCTCAATCGTATCTTTGCATGGACCATCAGACGATAGTATGTTCATTTGTCAACCTGTTTGATGCAAGTGTTTATCATTCCTCAGTTCCCATTCTGGACGCATGATCCAAGAAGATAAAATTACCTGGAGGACTCAAAACTATTGTCAAGGATTTTCCACGCTTTGATGGGAGGGTTTCTTCTGACTCTGTAATACTCATGTGTTACACCAACAGTTCTTATACCAAGAACAGCACCTTTCACGTCTCCCACAACATTTTGTGGGCAGCAGTTCTCTGTACGGGAGACCAGTCAGTATTTGTTTAAATCTTTCTTACTTGGAAACGGCTGACCTGTACTATGTCAGATAGTTCATTCCAGTGGCAGCGCACCCTTCACGAAATCAATCTGGAGGAGATGTTGGTGGCGTTGAATTAATAGTTGATATCCCCGTCATTCTCTTTGGCCTGCTGCGTTATTCAACTAACGTATGAGTCACTATTCAACTAGCTGACACCTGTTCAATTCATACCTCATATGTCCTGGGCCATTTGATTTGTATCCATCATTGTGACATATCGCCCGTTTATAATAATGCTCAGTCTTGCTCAGTCATATCTGCAAAATTAGCTAATGTCCTTGACATAGCATTGAGTAATGTCTGTACTGCCACTGGTAGATCCAAAGCAGAGCAGTGGAGGAGAGTTGGGACCATGATACTTTGACGTATGATTTTTGTTTTCGTGGGAAAGTGTCGTAGTTGAAGGCGATACTTTCCCACCGCCTTAGGTGCATCTGAAGTTACTTCGCCTCATCTGAACTAATAAACAGTTCAAATACAACAGGCGAATGAGAATTGAGGAAGATAAGTAGGTGAAGGGGATGAGTTGGTGTGCTGGGTGATTCTGGAGGTGGCTACTCCTATGAAAGTAAGTGCTAATCTAAGTTCCTAGCCACTTTAACACTCGTTGACGCCTCATGAGACTCCCAAAGCCTATAGGCTTGTTGAGTCTCTGTCTATTTCAATTGTCATCAGCAAGAATGAAGGCATTCTGGTTTTCTTCACATACCTGTGCATGAAAGACAAATTCTTCAAGGATAATGTCAACACGCTCTTCTTTTGGTATTTTTTTCAGCATTTCTTCTTTGTTGTGTATCCAATCGCTGGGTACTCCACGGGCTGACAATTGGCTATCAACTCCCAGGCATGGCACATGGATGTAGAATAACGTACTGGGTGACGACGCTGCTATTATACTGAAGCACATAGCAAGCTTGCCGTCTTCACTTGGGGAAAAGTTTGCAAGGTCTGTGAGACGGGAGTACAAGATGTGAATAGGCTTAAAGGTCCTAGATATTGCTATATCAGTCATCATATAAGCCAGTAAAAAAGTTATACCCAGAGCATTTGTTACAGGCTCTGACAGACCAGGAAAAGTAGATTTTCCTTGTCTGGCAGCTGCAAAACTGGCGGTGAAGTGTGAAAAAGATGCACAGGTTAAGAAAAGTAAAGGGAGTGCTTACATGGCATCTTTGTTTGAGCAACAGCTCCGCCCATTGAATGGCGGGACATCCTGGAGGACAGGGAGGGTACACCGGAGAGGATGCCGCTTCGATTGAGGCAACCCAGCAGGCGTTGAATCTCTTTGACGTCAGTTCCTTGCAAAGGGGTACACTGACTTGGCTATAAGCCAGGAGTGACCGGGGAAGAAGATACCATGCAAACTACAATGGATATTGAAGTTAGTCACACATTGCAGGACCATGAAAGGCTGACCTCCAACATGATATCAGCAGGAAAGAACCCAGTGAAGGGGGCAGGTTTTGCAGCTGGATTCTTCTTGGGTTTGGTGACAGCCGGTTGGTAGTCATCGTTGGGCTTCTGGAAGGAGCCAGACTCTTCATGATCAACCTGGCATCTGCAACGGGAAAGAGCGTGCACAATACCTGACTTGCGCGTGACGAGATCCTCCGACCAATCTTCGACGTGACGGGATTGTGTTGAACCTGCGCCGATCCTCCTACAGCCTGGAGAATGCCTGTAGTAATGGTATGAGTACATTTATTATTAGCAAAGCAGCCGGTGCAGAAAAAGTAAGACTTACCGGCATTTAATTTTCGCTTCTTGGCCATGGTAGGGATGAGTAAGTTCTTCGTGGGACAGTATCGTTGTTGATCGCGATACTGTCCCACGCCAATACTTATTCTCGTCAGAGGCTTGCGAGCCTTATAAAGATCAGGAAGTCCTAAAAATCTTGACTAGTCCTCGTGAAGCTTGAAAGGTTTCAGCGCCCATGGGAGCTCGGCTATTCCTTGGTAGGTTCAACATGGCATACTTATCATCACAATCTCACATAACCAATGTAAATGTTGGAACATATAATCGTATTCCGGAATCGACGCGATCGCGTACGGACACGAATAACAAGCAACAAACACAGGAGGAGCACATGGGCATGCAAAGAAAATAAGCAGTGGAGTCCAGGTACCAAAGAATATATGAAACATGAAGCAGACGAGCGAACGACAATGTGGAGAGTGGTGAAGCAGTGTTTACGAAAGCCAGAGCATGAGTAGCGAGGCAGGGGAGGGAAGTGGAATGATCTACGATGAAAGCGGAATAATGGTTAGCGTCGAAAGCGGACGACCTTGTCATACAGAAGAAAAACTTATCTTGAGTAACATTGGCCCGTTGTTAAGCTCGCTCCAACCACGCGAATGCCATTCGGATCAGGCTCGACGCTCTCGTTTGCCCTTCATTTCGTGCAAGGCTGGTCAGGAATATTTGTCTGCAGAATATAATGTCGTCAGAGCTTGAGGGTGAGGTGGAAGTGAAAACCCACTTGGTCCGCTGTGCAAGCATCTCGATTGCCCGTCCATCGTCGTCGTCGTCGAAAAGTTCCAGGATCGCTGAATTGACTAACCTCGGCACACTCCTTGCATGATGACAACGCGATACCTAAAGAAATTTGAATGACCTGATCATGAAGAAGAAAAGGGGCGTACCCGAGCGATCAGGAGATCATCGGAGGCGTCCACATCGTGATTAGGAAATCTGTCAGCGGTGACCTCAGCGGGACCCCCCGTAACGTAACGTTATGTTTTTGAGATATCTAAATGAAAATGACTGAAAACCGTCAGTACAGAAAACACGAGCATTCGAGACTTACCGGTCGTCATCAAAGTTATAGATATCAGCGTGGGGACAGCACGCGCAGGCCGTGATAAGATGTTGAATCTTCAGCCTCTATTATCCCTAGGAACGGGTGGCAATCCTTGATAATCGTTGCTGTTGGTAAAGGACAGTAAGGTGCATATATGTGTTGAATCACCAAGGACGTACTCGAAATTTCAATCTCCCACCTGTGTCTGTTTCTTCGCAATGAATCCTTTTGACATTGAATCAAGCAGCGTCGACCTTGATGCTATCATCACAGCGAGATCTGCGCCGTTGTCCGCAGGACCGTCGGATGGCTTCCCAAAGGTTTTCGACGTTCGGGTGGTCATCAACAACAAAGAAACACCAAAGTCAGTCATAAGCACCTGATGCGAGGAGCACATACCGTCTTGAGCAGCAGCATACAATCCTTGTACCTGACCTGTTATGTCCTTCTCCTCCTCTTCGGGATCTGAATTGACCCCATCATCTAAATGGACATCAACAAACCAATAAACGATCCGAGGTAGCCAAGTAGCGCCGAGCACAAAGCATGAGGGTGCATTCCAATTTGCGAATAAACGACACGCACGGTTTGAGTGACCTGGTCAATAGCCTAATCTCTCGAAAAAGCATGCAAAAAAGGAGCCTTTGAGAGGGAGGGGTTGTGAAAGCAATTTGTTCCTGCAAATATCAATCAGCAAGTAAAGAGGCGAAATAACGACGACGCTCACTTTCGCATTCAGGAAAATTGCAAGCCTGGCTTCCAACTCTAGGACGAACTTCAATGTCTCCACAAAGGAACTGTCAGAGTTCTTTTGCTCGATTGTCAGTGGTCGAAACTGATGTTAAACTGACTTCGTAATCGGTCGCTTCCGCTTCTTCCGGTCAGCTTCATGCTCTAGCGCATCTTGAAGTGACCAGGCACCTCGCTTTCGCCTGGTCATTTTATCTTCACAGTGGACTCTTTTTCGTCGTTGGGCAATCGGTCTTCATCAGAGTCGATCGTTGTTGTCTATGTCATCCTCGTTGTCATGGGTTCGGGGTTGAGGGTTTTATGATCGAGATGTTGTGATCGAGACAGTGGGATCCAGGGTGAAAGGAGACAGAAAGACACCAAGGTTGCTGATGTGGGTGACTGTACACTCCCGTTTGTGACGGGGGCACGGGGGCGGCACGACATGAGGACGGGATCGCGAGGACGGAGGAAAATGTGGGAGTGCAAGGGAGTGCAAGGGAGAGGAAGAGGCGGAGGGAGAAAAACAGCGCGAAGTAAAATGTTGTCAGTGCACGGGCCATGTAATTATAAAGGACTTAGCAAAAGCGACAAGTCGCGCGTCGAGTTGAAGTTTGCACGTCGATTATCGATGATCTGATCTGATCATGTGATTTGGGCAAGTTCAGCGTACGCGCCAAGCAGAGTATGTGCACTTGAAGCGCAACCCCTAGGATTAGAATGTAATCCTATACTTTAATTCTCAATTACAAGGCCTTGTGATACTCTACAAACCTTTTACTGTATTTTATTCTACCAAAGGCCTTACGAGGATCGGACTTTTTTCACGTGATCTTAACCCTGTCTGCCCGCAGCTCAACCCTAACTCACCCCACAACCTGGTTCATCAGTCATGTGACCGCGGGGCGCTGGGCCATCCCACCACTGGCGCCCATGCTTCACGTGACCGCTCTACTTGTCAACCACATCTGGACGACAACTTATGAAAGGAATCAGGTCGAAATTTACTCCATATGTCTGGTTTTATCCGTCGCCTCATCGTCCACTCTCAGTCTCGTTTAGCGTCCGCGGCACCCCTATTTGACACATCGACACCGGTTATTGGTCTAGGAAACTCAATGTCTTGCTCGCCACCCGTTTCTCGTAGACCGTTTTCGTGACGACTCGGTGTGGGAGAGTGTCGCGACCCATCGCGATGCTCTCCCACGCCCTTGCACCCACCTGCGTACCACATCCGTAGGACAACTTTGAAAGGAATCAGGTCGAAATTTGCTCCGTATGTCTGCTTATTCCTCCCTACGCTTGTCATATCTAACGAAATGCGCAGCTCTCAGAACATGGAGTAGACACCTACCTGTGTTTTATCCGTCGCCTCATCGTCCACTCTCAGTCTCGTTTATCGTCCGCGGCACCCCTATTTGACACATTGACACCATTAACATTCCTGTTATTGGTCTACGAAGCTCGACGTCTTGCTCGCGACCCGTTTCTCGCAGACCGTTTTCGTGACGGCATAGACAAGGGTGAAGAAGATCTCTTCAGGCAGTTTTGGGCTTGTCAGATTCGCGGATCGCATTGGCCTTCGACCGCTGGAAAGGCTTGTACTCGCGTCCTCTGTCATTTCTGCCCAGCGCAAGGAACTAGCTAACCAAGCCGCCAACATCATCCGCCTTGCCCTCTTCCACAATCCATCCTTTGACTACACCCATCTACCGCTGAACCAAGTTGCAAAGCTTATGTCCAATCTCCTTTGTAATCCTCCTTCCAAATCTCCGGTGCCCGACATCATCCAAGTGAAGACGTTAATCGCGGCTGCGCAAACCGAGCAACCTCGCAGCGACGCCGGTTCTAATCAACCGTTCTTTCAAATCACCAACAGATCTTGGTTTACCGGTACCCAATGGCGTTGGCCATCTTCTTCTCGCTCTCTTGGTTTCCTCACAACCTCCTCTTTGTCACTGCCGCCATCGCTGTCACGTACACCCTCTTCCGCATCATTTACAACCTCTTCTTGTCTCCACTAAGCGCAATCCCTGGCGGCCATCTCCGACTTCTGGATCCACAACGCACGTCCTCCGCTTCCAACAGTGCAAAATCATCCAAGAACTCTTCGAAATCTACGGTCCGGTAGTCCGAATCGGCCCCAACAAGGTCGTCTTTCGTGACCTCTCTACGATGCGCAGCGTGTACACCGTACATAAGTTCGACAAAAGCTCCTACTATAAGGTCTCCTTACGTGTGTCATGCCGCTTTGTCTTCTGCGCGTCAATCACAACATCTGACTGCATTGACAGCAACGACAACGATCATGCGTACGCGTCAACCCGCATATATGCGCCATATAGGCTAATTTTCTCGTAGTATGACAACACTCGGTCATGCTACTCACTCTATCCGTCGAAAAGGATTCGCACCGCACTATACCCCCGCCAACATCGCTCACTTTGAGCCCGAAGTCCACAAGGTCACCCTCGAGCTTGTCAACGTACGCTCACTTGCGCTTAATGCGCACATGTCTGACGATATTACCATTCATATCTAGACTCTTGAAAATATCGCCGGAAAGGGGCCTTTGGATTGCCTCACCGTCTTTCGCCACCTCATGGTTGATGCAGTCGTTGCGTTCTCTTATGGTTATCGCCTCGGCGCAGTAACCAAGTTCGCCATGGATGTCGAAGACCCTCTTTCCACGGCGATTAACGACTTCCCCAAGCGAGGAATTCTTGTGAGTAAAGGGACGTTAATCACCTTAAAATGATCTACATTCAGGGGTCGTTGCTCTAGCGTTGTACCATTCCTGATTGGGCTTGGAACCTTGTCAGTCGGATCCCCAACCACCGGTGGAGACAGATGTGCGACTCTGATAAGATCATGGCTGAAGTAGGTTATTAACCTTCCATGATACATTGTGGTGCTCAACGCTTTGTGTTACCTGTCAGTTCGTCAGCGCGCGTGTATATGAGATGCGTGCCCAGATGAACGCAGGGAAGATCGGCGAGTCTGAAAGGTCTCCTATGCTTCAAAAGCTCCTTCAATATCGCTATCCATATAACGACGCTCTCATGCCTGATCACAACATTATCTCAGAATGCATGGGCCACCTGTACGTCTTCACGTCGTTCACGAACTTGTGCCTTTAATTTATCGTTCCATTTACTACTTTAGGGTCGCCGGTTCCGACACCACATCTACATCGTTGTCATACTTCTTCTGGGAGCTTAGCCGTCATGCGGATGTCATGAAGAAGCTACAAGCCGAGCTCGATGAAGCGATGCCTGATGCTGGAACTGTCCCCTCCATATCAGTTCTGCAGGAACTTCCATACCTCAGCGCACTCATCAAAGAAGGTCTCGTCTTCCTATTTCGCTTCGTCCTCCGTTAGTCATTGGTTTGCCTAGGCCTTCGTTTATACACGGCAGTGCCTAGCCTTCTGGAGTGCGTCGTTCCAGCGTCTACCTCGAAGAACGGTGCTTCAGACGAGATCTTCGACCTCATGGGATACGCTGTGCCACCAGGCACTATTGTTTCCACCCAAGCTTGGTTGATGCGTCGAGACCCATCCGTTTTCCCGTCCCGGAACACATTCCTTCCCGAACGGTGGCTTGAGACATCAACGAGCTCGGCGGAGCTCTTCAGGATGGCGCAGCACATGATGCCGTTTGGTACCGGCACACGAGTTTGCGGAGGCCAGACTTTCGCTCTGGCGATGGTGCGAGTCGCACTTGCGGCTGTTGTGAGGAACTTTGACGTCGTTGCGCCACCAGAGACGACGGAGATTAGGGATAGCTTTGTGAGCGGCATCGTGCCTATACCCACCTCTGTCCATCATTGGCCTTCAGTCTTCTGATGCAACGTCTTCTCTAAGTATGGCAATGATAATACAGTCGCTCTCATACTTCACCGCGTCCGTCCAAATCTAAGGTATCACATTACGTTCACCTTTTCATCCTAGATCAGGTGCTGACCAGCGCCATTCGCAGTCTCCTACCCAACATCCCCCTCATTGACCTCCTACTCCACCTCGGGTCAGACATCACAAGTGATGCTGATGTTGTCCGATCGTTGCTTGGACGGTTCGGCATCACAGACACTAATCCCCCTCGTGATATTCCGGTGGTCGAGACCATGATGATACTGAGGTCGTCAGGCGGTTGAAGGCAAAGTAACGTGCAATGTCGGATCGCTTATCAGAGCGTTGAGCAGCTTTGTGCGCTGTTTCATTCTTGTTTCTTTCGAATTTTACAACTGAATTCATAACTAGAACGTCACTCTCAATTGGCCTGGTAATCAAATCCTTCGACAGGCCAGATCGCCATGGGGTTGACATGGCTACGTTAAAATTGCTGATCGCGATTCTTCTCAACTCTCCTCGAGATGCAGAAAGGCACGCCGTCACAGGCTTTTGGGAACCATGGAACAACCCTCTTTACCAACTACGCCTGCTTGATCCGCTGCTCTCACTGCCAGCGGGTCCATTCGACGTTGTACAACTTCCAGGGCAGGGAATTGTCGCTGTTGGTGGCGTAGTAGTAGCAATGGAGTCGCTGGGTGCTAATGTTCAAGGGCACACATGGAACTCGCTCCAGCTGTTCGAAGTCCTGGTCCGTTTAGCGAGCTCCAAATCGGTTGAAATACAAAGCTGTGTGCGAGAGATGCGATCAAAATCGGTTTGCTGCAAGTCCTGGTATGATTTCCCTAAACTTCTTTGGCTCCCGCTTCCTGAACTAATTTATTTGTCAGAAACCTAACTGGATTGGAAAGGTTGGAATATTCCCCCAAACTCCTCGTCATGCTCCTCGCTGGTCATCCCAACCACCAGCTTGTCTTCATGAGAATATGGTAGATTGAGCGGACATACAAACAATTTCCGAGAGCGTTATGGAGAAAATCCTTTGAACATAACTCGGGTCCTCGACGTTGACCAGGACCTCAAGGTACGTCATGTTCTGTGTTGACATAGGTTGGCGACCAATATGCTTTCTAGATACTCGAACCCCTTCTCGAAGTCTGCCCCTTTGTTTTTGGTCTCGATGTCGCTGCGTTGGCCTCCCGGCGAGAGTATTTTAATTTTGACAAATGGCTGGCGAACAACATCCGGTCATGGGGACGAATTACTCCGCTCCCTCCTCATTATCTTTCTCTAACAAAAGATGGAAGGTGAAAAGGCATCCAGAATGTCAGATCCTGCAATCGAAAATCCCCAATACCATCACCATCATTCTTCGCGTCCTGCGTAACAGGTGGGTCGAAACTGTCCTTCAATGTACGAAGCACAATTTGATCTCTCTCCCTCAGCTCCGCTTTGATAAACGAAGGCAACGTCGATTTTTGCCCTGAAGTGCGGAATGCATGTCTCCAAATTCATCCCCGCCTTATGGCCCTCACCCCCAACTCGGATGTTGAGCCTGGCTTCACTGTTGTCAGCTACCGTGCTAATATTGAAGCTGAAGCGGACGGCATCTATAAACAAATGTATGACGAAAACACATCCATTGACAAAGTCGTTGCCATGCTACAGCGCTACAAGGAATCAACGAACCCCCAAGATCACGAAGTATGCTCATGCATGCTCCACTTCCCGCTTGACGAATACAAGCTCTTTCAATCCTATTGTTCCGCCCGCGAGCTTGCCATGACTGTGACTGGCTACCTCTTTGGCTTCCTGATCCCACCCAAGAGCAATCTCTTCAAATTTGGGCCTCAAGCTCTCAGCCAGTTTGGGGCAAGACGTCCTGAATCGCAGCCACTGTGTGCTGCTCAGGTAACCTCCTTTTCGCCCCAATCAGCAATCACTTTCTTGACAAGCGCGATGCGTGGATCAATAGCAGCCAAGTATTTAGGCCTCCATCCATTAGCCCTCCGTCCCTCCCGAATCTGGTGACCCGCACAGATTGATGGTTTCCATCTTCGTTCTCATCGGACGGGCTCAGCAGCGAGAAGGAGGATGCAAACTTCCCTGCAGCGTACTTCCTGTCTAGTGTGCGGTGGTAAGCGGCGAAGGGAATCGGCTCGAATGTTCTCTACCTACATTTAGTTGCAAGGCGGTCAGGACACAGAGACGTGGGTGCGAGAATGCAAATCCTTAGGCACGTCTCCCCTCTATCACCAGATATCTCACCTAAGGGACACGACCGACAGCCTCACTCACTGCAAGTCTCCCCTCCTCTAAATCAAGCCTAGTCTTCTTCATCGTGACTCCCGTTTTGATGGTGATGCTCGCATCGCTTGTCCTTCGGCAAGTCTTTTCGGGGAACCCTCTATGCTTCACGTAACACTTCTAAATGTCAAAACCAACATGCCCTAGACATTTATCTCCTCCCGAAGCAGCATCTTCCTGAAACCAAAGCCAACCTCGTGCAATTGTTGTGCAAGTTTTCACCGACATCATGTTCACATGCTATGCTCTGCCACCCTATGACACCATCCCCAGTTTCTTCCTCCAACCCTGGCTGACCCAGGTGTCTCTTTCTCCTTCGTCGTCACTTTCCCCTGCAACAGAGCATACCGAAAAACAAACGCACTACTCACACTCCCTTCCCCTCCTGCCACACTCTAGCGCAACTCTGCGTGGGGTACATCACGTCCTTCACCTGCTTTTCGTACGACCGCTCTTTCACTCATCCTCCTCCTCCACCCTTTCCTCCTTCATACATTTACCAACCGTTTCACGCACCCCAATCCCCACAAGCGATCTCCTTACATATAACCACTTTAGGCAGAGGGCCCAGACGCATTTTCGCAATTTCATCTCTATGTGTGTTCTGCATTCCTCGTTCGTCAACCATGTCCATCGACGTGCCAGCATCCACCGCTCGTTCATCGGTGAAGACCTCGCCGGCGTATACCCATCCGCTTACGGCTAACTATCGAACCCGTACCATCACCCTTTCTCCCCCAATGTCGCAGTCTAGAATTCTCCTTGTTCTTCTCATCATCCAACACGTCAACCGACGTCGATTCTCCGTGGGGTACATCTATCTATTATCACGTCCTTCACCTGCTTTTCGTACGACCGCTCTTCCACTCATCCTCCTCCGCCCTTTCCTCCCTTATACATTTACCAACCGTCTCATGCCCCCCGTCCCCACAAGCGATCTCACCTCTTACCCCGATCTCCTCTTCTACAAACGCATTGGCACTCACCCAGAAGAGCTGTGCAAGCTTTGCACTGACATCACACACAACTTCCATGAGCTTGCGGTGCTCACAGCCGCCCGGTGGCTACCCGGCGTGAACCCTTTGCTACCATTCCATCTCGCAGCGGTGGAGGCGATGCGTCTAGCGCTGGACCGTGATTGGGAGAAAGTTTTGTGTGATGGTGTGCCGGGTTGATTTTATGGCGTCACTTTTCTCTTTCGTGGATTAATGATGATAACCACAATAATGGAACCTTGACTGTTTATTACAATCGTATATCCTGTATTCATAAGTCCATTTTTACAATGGCTAATATAGATTCATTCGCTTGCTCTCTCAAACACTTCAGAGTGTGGGAAAGTGTCGCAACCCGTCGCGATACTCTCCCACACGCTTGTACTTGACATACAATGTTTCTTGCACCACGGGAAATAGCGCTATTGGTTCAGCACCTCACTCGTCCGAGTGGCCCGGCTTCCCCGCGTCCTCAATCTCTTGGTTCTGGTCCTCCCCGGCTCTCCACTGCACCGGGTGACAGGGAATTGGAACAACTGATTCAGCGTCTTGAATTGACACATCAGAGTCTCCATGAACAGTCTTCAGCCCAAAGCCTTGTTGCCACACCATCTCTTAATGCAACTCCTGATCTGGTGAGGGTTCTGGTTACCTATTTTATATCTACTTATGTCCACTCTTATATAGAATGGCTCACAGCCTTCCAACTTGATGGCCTTGCCCCCAGTTTCCCTGGTTGTAAATAATGCGGTTGACTGCACCACTTTGGTATGTAGTATATAGTATTCACCCCCACCCAGGCATCGGCTCATATCTCTCATTCATAGAGTGTACAACAACCCCTGGACGACACCCCACCCCACCCCTCACCATCCTCACAACAAGCGGCCAATGCAGTCACTGGGAGTGGGGATGGGAGAGATTGCGAGGAGGAGGATGGAGGTGAGGGGGTGGTGAGTTCCAAAACACGAAAGAAAGGGAGGTCGCTGGCGGGTCAAGGCCATGATGATGCCTGTGAGGATCCTGGAAGGGCAGGGAAGCGTCAGCGTGGGGGAGATTGTGAGGGAGAGGATGGAGGTGAGGGGGAGGTGAGTTCCCGAACCCGAAAGAAAAAGAGGTCGTTGGCAGGTCAAGATGATGACGCCTATGGGGATATGGAATCATCAGGCCAAGGTGATGACGATGAATATGAAGATATAGAAAGGACGGGAAGGACGGGAAGGACAAGGCAGCGTCCTCAAAGTAAGAAGTCGGTGACGGGGAAATCTAGTTCATTCAAGAGGGGAGGGGCAGATGTCTGGGTTCACCGGGAGAAAATATTGACCACCCACCAGATACCACCCTTGGTTGGTGATTTGATTGCCAAAATCTCAATGATGAGCGCACAAGTCCTTGATGAAAGCGGGTGCACTATCATCCAGATGCTAACAAACCTCATCACAGGTAAAGAATGGCTCCAGAATATATCTGCATTTCAGGTGGATTCATTGCCATCAATCCTGAGTCGTTGCATGAGGGCAGAAGAGGTGTCAATAGGTTCACAGTTTATTTCAATGGTCAATATGCTGCAATTTATGACAAAATTAGAAAGGCCAGTCCATTATTCTTGCGTATGCAGATAACTGATTATTCTTCCAACAGCATGCGAGTTATGAACAAACTAAAGAGCTTGGCAGCCGTGATCAGGCAGGAGATAAAAAGCGGAAATGCTGGTGGCTATACGCGTAACCAAATGGACCACTGGAAAACAAAAGGGGCAAAGTATGCAGCAGTGGTGGGCTCTGGTAAGTGGTTTGAAACATGTTTTTGAATCTGATGGCTATTAAATCTGCATATTAATTAGGCTCCATCTATTTTATGTTGCTGGCAGCTGCAGCAGGGGTCAAAGATGATATCGGGGCGCTTATAGGATGTCAAATACCATCTTTGTGTGGCTTGATACGACATCCTTCTGGTACTTCTTCGTTCTTCTGATTTTCCTCATATGTTTATTCTGATTTATAAATAAGATGATGACAATCCATGTTGTCAACAGATGCGGTCTAATATCATCCCTGCAATAGCAAAGCTTCGTGAGCTTATGCCTAATGTTGTCTTAACGACAATGTTTCCATCATATTCTTCTGCCCTTTACAAGGTCCCCTCTACAATTTTATGTTCTGACCTTCTAGCCTCTGATGCATTCTTTGATGCTATTCAAACCAAGTAAAGTCTTTGGCTTTTCCTTTTTATACCCGACCTGACCTCTCCTTCAGTTCTATTACACCTACTAGATGTCTTATTGCATGGGCGCCATGTCTGACTCCTGTGGCCATTGATTATGATCTTTTGTATACACAGATCCATCCTATCTCCAGGGTTAACAGATCTATCCTGGCTCCTTTATCTATCTCCCCTCCTATATGTAGCTCTCCTCAGCTATTTATGGAACCTCCTTCTCCTGTATCGGATTCAGAGTCCCATGACAACTTCACCCAGAATTTACCACTTGACGCCTCCACCTCGGTATCCATCGACAATAACATTACTATCAAAACACCCTATCAAATTCACCATGCTGCTAATAGGAAAATGCCATTCACCAGCAGAGACCCTGATTACATATGGAAATGGACTATGGATCAGAGAAGGCTTGCTGAGAAAGCTGAGATTGCTAAAGATATTAACGATTTGGAGAAAAAGGTTTTTACGATTTCTACTGTATTATTTTTTGTTGGAATAAATGTTTACTGTTGCTCCCATCAGCTAAACCACCAGCTAGCAGGGGGATATCGCCATGATTCTAAGTCGTTTGTCCAAATTGACATGTCAGATTTTGATTTTGATGGGTAAGAGCTTATTCTTTATCTACCAAATGCTACTGAACTTCAAAATAACCAGAAAATGTCTTACATTAAATAGCCAAGAAGGCCAACCGCTAGTGACATTATGTCCTACCATAACAGAAACTCTTCGATCCAGCCTCATTTCTAAGTTTAATTCTGCATTGCCAGGACACCTCAAGCCAACTGATACAACGGAGGAAACTGCCTCACAAACTAACTGTGAAACCGTTCATTTTGATTGGTATAACAGATATTCTACAGACGTGCGTGTTTTTTATTTTAATCTGAGGTTTTATTGCTATTTACACTTTACTATTTAGGGTTCAAACACACCTTCTGATATTCATCCATGGGCCTTGGAGAAAGCAAACAAGAAAACGTCGATTTCACAATTCATTCCACGTGCATCTAAGGAACTCAAGAGCAATATGCAAGATTATGCGCAATTTATTACTGCATTTGAACCAGTATTTCGCTGGGGCGAACAAGTGGTATGTGGGTCTTACCATCCAGCATTTACAAACCTCACATCATTTTAGATGGAGGATATTCTACCAGAAAAATCAGTGCAGCTCTCAAAGTGGATAGACCAGCTTCCCTACAACGATAATTCTCCTGCATATCCTTTTAGTGGGGTGGTCGTCAATGCCAATGTAGCCACTCGTGGCCACAGGGATCCAGGTGACGATGAGATTTGCATGATCATTACCATCGCTCAGTGCACTGGTGGTGCAATCGTTCTGTATGAACTAGGCCTTATTATCGTCACCAGATCAGGCGATGGTGTAATCTTCAGATCTACTGATCTAACTCATTTCAACCTGGACTTTAATGGACTCCGAGCATCTTTGGTCCTTCACAGTGACAAAGCAGGAAATAGATGGGATAAAAATGCTAATGGATGGATTCATAATGACTTTCTATCTAGACATTAAGTAGTTGTAGTTTCAGAAAATCCATGTGTTTACGATGTGCTCACGTGACATATGTTTGACTTGGTGTTTGAGCCAAATAATAATCGTTTGTTTGTTTGTTTGTTTGTTCATTCCTTCCCTCCATTCTCTTTTGCAACAATGGCCTCATCAATGTTCTACCGTCTTCTTATCTGCTATCTGTCTACTCTAGCTTTTGGACTATCGCTATCTGGCAACAATACTGCCTTGCTCTATTCTGGCTATTGTGAAATACACTCAATGTGCTTTATGCGCTCTGCTCATTCTCTGGCCCCCGTCCAAATCGTGGATCTACTGCCTGGGCTAAAGACCTCCATACATACTACTAGCGGGCTCTTAACTCTGAAATCTTGGTCTGGTAGCCAGCCGTTTCCAGGGAGGCTGATGTCAGTAGAAAACGGCTTCAGGCAAGTATCTAATATTTCCTATGAACCATCAACAATCGTTTACCTTTCATCAAGGGAACATGGCCCTTGTTTTTTGCCGAACGACAGTTCGTGCTATCTGTGCCCATGGGCGTTTGGTTGGCTACAGCCTATAACTGTGTCAACTTATGATTTAGAGCCTCGGCCTATCCACTCATATACACATCGTATTGGGTCACCTTTGTTGGAATACTTTTGCCGTTCAACGGCGTATCTCTTTAAAAATTTGCCAATGTGCATGCATTATAAATCCAGAAATAAAAGTAAAATGGCTGCGCTACGCCTATCAAGAGGCTATATGCTGAAACATGATTATATTAACCATACCTGTATAATAATGCACATGCAACCATCTCCCTGTTTCAATACATTTATCCTTTATGCATATCCTGCCCATTACGCTTTCATATGCAAGGCCCTTTTGACAGCACCTCATGTCATTACAGCAATCACTGACTCATGGTTCTCCATATCAATATGGTATGACATGGAGTTTCTAGTTTCAAATGAAGCTTGTGGTGATATACAGAGCCATATACATGGATGCACTTGTCTAACTGATAGATTGGCTACTTCTCCTGAGCTTTATGGAGGTGGTAAATTCCAACTTGATTATAAAACACTTGGCCCATATATTCTAGATGATCAAGTATCTGTGCCAGAGAATGAAGTCTTATATAAATTTGTTTCACATATACCATATTATGATGCAATAAATGGTACAAAAAATGACCCATCATATATTATATGTCGTATGCCTCTTGGTGCTATTGCACATTATCTAACCACTGGTCAAGCAAAATCAATTGCAAAAACTCATGGATTGTTTATTCCGCGTGGCGCTCCTTTAGCAACAATTGTTGCTATGCTTATCTCCCATCAATGTTCTGAACTCTGCTATGATAATGTTTATATATTTAAGCCTACCACAATATCCAAAAAATCCTGGAATGATGGTATTAACAAAGCAAAACGTAGAAATAAAAAAAGGCAGGAAAAGTCAGTATTGTGTCAAAAACGAAAAAATCCATCCTTCAAAATAAAACGACTGAGTGAAAATAAAAAAGCCTATAAAATCAGAAAGCAAGGGAAATTTCCTCCTACTCTACAAAAAGAAAATGTAATGCATCAGATTATAAATGATTTTTGCAAAGATACCCATCCTGTCAAATTTCAAGAATCAGGATGCGCTGCTTGTGGAAAGTTAACTCTTCTGAATGATTTGCTCAAGTTAGATCAAATTAAATACAAGCTAAATCCTTTGATACGCAATGGGGTAACTTCCTTGGAAAGAACCTCAGAAACTGATGAATTTCAGGAATATACAACACCGATACTAGATTCTGATTGCCATAGCATATGTGGAACATGTCACAACCATTTGCAAAAGGGAGTTTTACCTCCTATGGCCTTAGCCAATGGATTATGGCTTGGAAAAGTACCTGCTGAGCTCAAACATCTAACTTTTGTTGAAAAAATTCTTATTTCCCGTATTCGTCATAACAGATGTATTATTAAAGTTGCTGCAGGAAGATATAAAATGCGAGCAAATGCAATAAGCTTTCAGAATCCAATCCCAAAGGTATATGATGTTCTTCCTCCCCCTGTTGAGGAACTTGATCAAGTGTTGGCTTGCATTTTTACTGGTCCATGTCAACCTACCAAGCAAGACATAGAAAGAACACCTTTGCTCGTGAGACGTACCCAAGTGGGAAAAGCTCTCCAATGGCTTAAGTTAAATCATAGTGATTATCGTGACATGCAAATTTCAAAAGCCAATCTTGAGCAATACCCATTAGATGGAACTCCTGTAGTAATTGATTACCGTCAGTCTGTTCTCAATAGAGATAAAGAAGCAACAAGTGTGCATGATAATGAAGATGAAGAAGGTGTTGAGGATGGTGATTGTCCTTTTGTTGTTCATGGTCTTACTGGTGAAGAATTTTCTGATATGACACTAGACGCGATTAAAGCAAAGGCATTAGAGCATCTTATGAAAGATGAAAAGATTATATTTGTAGGTCATGCCCAGCATCCTGAGTCAATATATAAAAACCCCCAGCTTTTTCCATCTATGATGCCATGGTTATTTCCCTATGGGCTTGGTGGAATTTGTAATAACCTTCATCAGGGACCTTTATCCACCATGGCACATAAACGCCATTTACTTATGTATCATGATAAACGGTTTCAAATGGATCCTGCATTTGCGCTTATAGCTTTCAACCATGAACAAATTCAAGAAAGCACAACTGGTGGATATTTAACAGCGGACAAGGCATATTTTTCTCAAGTATCAGACAGGTTGCACAATATTGATTCAAATGTTTTATCAGATATTAGTACCCGCTTAAGTCAAAATATTAGAGTAAAGCCAGAAACTGATGCAGAAAAAGCATGTTATAAGCTTATGGGTGACTTGGAAGCTATTGGAGGCCATGTCAAAGGTTCTGCCACAAGTAAAAAATATATGCGGAATGAAATATGGTCATTGATATCTTATCATGGAGCACCATCTTGGTTTATTACTCTGTCTCCAGCTGATAGCAAGCATCCTATTTGCTTATACTTTGCAGATACTAATGAAAAGTTCAATCCTGAAATTAAATTACCTGATGAAGCCTTTCGACTTGTAGCAAATAACCCTGTAGCAGCTGCAAGATTTTTTGATCTCATGTGTAAATCATTTGTCAAAAATGTTCTTGGTGTTGGAACAAAACATCCAGGTATATTTGGAGAAACTACTGCACATTATGGGACAGTTGAGCAACAGGGACGACTAACATTGCATCTTCATTTATTAATCTGGTTAAAAAATTCACTGTCACCTCAAGAAATTCGTGATCGTATTATGGATAGAACATCAGATTTTCAGAAAGAAATGGTAGAATATCTGGAGTCAGTTCATAAAGGTGAATTCTTTGAAGGTCAAATGCCTGATGTTAGTCAACGAGTCAAAGAGGCACAAAAAAATGATCCAGACTATAAAGATCCAACTAAAACTATGCCAGAACCACCTCCAGATCTATGCCAGGAGAAAAAAGAATGTAGATCATGTGAAAACTGTATTAAGCTTGATAGTTGGTGGATTCAGTTCAGAAGAACCGTAGATGATTTGGTTTTTCGGTCAAATATCCATAGCTGTAGAATGTCAACTAAAGACAAAAATGGCAATGATGTCAAAAAAGGCTGTCTTAACAAGCAAGGTCGATGCAAGGCCAGGTTTCCACGCGAAGTAGTTGAACAAACCATGGTTGATCCATTAACTGGAGCTTTAAAAATCAAAAAAGGAGAATCATGGTTAAATACATTTACACCAGTCATCACATATCTTTTTCGATGCAATACAGATACAACAAGTTTGCTATCTGGAACAGCTATCAAGGCTATTGTAGCTTATGTATCTGATTATGTGACTAAGCCTGGATTAAAGACATACTCTATCTTTGATACAATTAGACAAGTATTTAACAGAAATTCTGAGCTTATAAATGGTTCATCTGACCGTAAAAGCTCTGCTAGACTTCTTATGACCAAAATTGTCAATGCCTTAACTGCAAAAATGGAAATAGGCAGTCCAATGGCATCAATGTATCTGTTAGGAAATCCAGATCACTACACTGATCACACCTTTGTTAATTTCTACTGGAGAAATTACGTGCAAGAATGTCAAAGTGTTTGGGAAATTTCTAAAGAAGATGACAAGCCAGCCAAGGTGATTCTTACTAAGAATTTAGGCCAATATATTGGCTTGTCAAAGGTCCAGGATTACATGTATAGGCCATTTATATATAGTAATCTTAGCTTGTATGATTGGATTAAACAATCTAAAAAATCTAAACGGTCTAAAATACAACAAGCTGAATTTAATTCAAAGCTTGCAAAAACAAATGCTAATCATCATGACCAAGAGGTTGAAGATGAAATAGATGATTTGGATTTGCTAGCTGAAAACCTAGCATATACAGAGCAATCAGGTGGAGCAACACCAGCTAACAATTATGATTATGATACTTCTGATAATGACCCAAATGACAATGCTGAAAAAGAAAGTGGATCAGATGATGGTTTAAATTTAAAAGATGACGAGCCTCAAGATATATATGAAGATGAGCAGGAAGAATATGAGTTTCTATCATCTCATCCTCAATTCCAGACACATCAAATTCATTGTATTAATGATGACAATACTGTACCCAACTTTCTTGGTGGTTCATTGCCACGCCGTGACCAGGGTGATAGGGAATATTATTGTCTGACTATGCTTACTCTATTCAAACCTTGGCGTTCTGGAAAAGATCTCAAATCTGTAGATAATACTTGGGATGATACTTTTGTAGAACACAAGTTTACATCTCAACAGCAACAGCTAATGAATAATTTCAATCTGCGTTATGAATGTAATGATGCTCGGGATGACTATTCTGCAAAGTTGAACAAAGATCAAGTTGAGGACCAATTTTTTCCTTCATGGGCTTCATCTGATATTTTAAAAGACCTTGATCATAACACATTTGCAGATTATGATGATGATGAAAATCCACTTGATAGTACTGAGGAAAGTATTTATTTAGATCCTACTTCAAAACATTTAGATAAATTACATGAAATGAATCGAATGGAGAATACAGTTCAAAATGCAGGTTGGCTTGATGAATGTCCTGATAAGATAGAGCCAATAAATCCTACTGGGTTTAAACCCAAGGTAAATATATCAGGCAGCAACTGGAATAATATTCTCAAAACAGCCAAAGATGCAATACTTGCTGAAAGAGGAAAACATTTGCCAGTCAATGTTAAAAGCCAACCAGGATTATCATGCAATTATAATCAGGTTGCTGTAGATGATATAAGTTATCTTAGGAAAAATTTCAAAGCTGAAAAAGCTGAAAAGCAAAAAATTATTGAGGATACTGTGAATGAATTCTACTTGAATATAGAACAAGAAAAAGCATTTCGTATAGTTGCCAATCATGCCACAATGTCTCAGCCTGGCCAGTTAAAAATGTATCTTGGAGGTATGGGTGGTACAGGAAAATCACAAGTTATCAAAGCATTGATTGCATTTTTTGCAAAGCGAAATGAGTCACATCGAATTATAACATTAGCTCCTACAGGATCTGCTGCTGCTTTGCTTAATGGATCAACATATCATTCTGTTTTAGGTATACGAGCTTCTGTAAAAGATGGAGAAGTTGTATGGAATGAACACACAAATATAGCTCAGGTAAAAGCAAGGCTTGATGGTGTTAACTATATTTTTTTGGATGAAATATCTATGGTAGCTTGTCATGATTTCTATAAAATAAGTGCACAGTTGGCTAAAGCAAGAAACATGGCTGAATTACCTTTTGGTGGTATTAACATGATATTTGCAGGTGATTTTGCTCAACTTGCACCAGTTGGTGGGCACTCCTTATATCAGCAAACTGTTGGAACATCTGTTGATGCTGGACAAACTTTAAAAGGACAACAAGCTGCAATTGGGAAAGCATTATGGCATCAGGTTACAACCGTCGTGATTTTACGACAAAATATGCGCCAAAAAACACAAACAATTGAAGATGCTAAACTACGTACAGCACTTGAAAATATGCGATATGCAGCATGTACTTTAGAAGACATCAAGTTTTTACGTTCAAGAATTGCAGGCAAACGTCCAAGTCAGCCAAAATTAGCTGGTATAGAATTTCGCAATGTTTCTATTATCACTGCATTTAATGCATCAAAAGATAGAATTAACCAGCTAGGTGCTGAGCGATTTGCAAAAGAAACTGGTCAAAAATTGACAAACTTCTACTCTGTTGATCGTTTTGGAGAAGAAGAAAATCCTGCAACTGAAAAGAAGCGCATGAAACGAAAACGCACATTAAATAATGGTGAAATAAATCCTGTGCTAAGAGAAGTTCTTTGGAATTTGAGACATTCAGCATCAGAGCATATACCTGGCAAATTGTCACTTTGTATTGGAATGCCAATTATCATACGTAACAATGAAGCAACAGAACTTTGTATTACAAAAGGCCAGGAAGGTCATATTAGTGGCTGGCAATCTGCAATTGGTCCAAATGGACAACTTATGCTTGATACTTTATTTGTTAAGCTTGACCGGCCAGCAAAAACAATACAACTTGAAGGATTACCAGAAAATGTTGTACCATTGACAAGAATCTCTAGATCAATATTATGTGTTACACCAAGTGAACTTGCTTTAAAGATCAATCGCTCTCAAGTACCTATTTTACCAAATTTTGCAATGACAGACTATGCTTCACAAGGAAAAACACGACCTATAAATGTTGTTGACTTAAGCAGCTGTAGAGACCACTTGTCTTATTATACATGTCTATCTCGTGGATCAACATGCAAGGGTACTATTATTTTGCAAGGCTTTAGTGACTATAAAATCACCTGTGGTGCATCAGGATATCTTCGTCAAGAATTTAGAGAATTAGAATTACTTGATGATATTACAACAATGTCATATGAGAATAAACTACCAAAAAGTATAAATGGCAAGCTCCGCAATGCCTTAATAAGACAATTTCAGCTACTTAAAGGTACTGAATATATACCTGCTAATGTATCAAGACAATTAAAATGGACAAAAGCTGATCCTATGGATTTACTTGCTGTGGTTACTGATAGTCCATGGCAATTTGTTGACAATAAAAAGAAATCTGATCTATCTAGGGATTTGTTGGATATACCAGTTATCAAAAAACCATGTGTTGGAAGAAGTAATGATAATGCACAAATGTTTGTTGCAGCTAAAGGAACTGTACCAGTTGTAACAAATCAGATTTCTAACACAAAACGCAAGGCAGATAATGAACCATTGGCTGATGCATTACCAAAACACAAAAAATTAAAAATTTCATTTATTTCATCACAAGATTCACCAGCAGGTATTACATGGGATGCTGAAAATTACAGTTGTGCTTATGATGCTATATTTTCTATACTTTGTGATATATGGATTCAAGATCCTAAAAAATGGACAAAATGGTTTTGCTGGTTGAGCAAACCATTAGAAAGACTAGCATACAATTATCGAGAGATATTGAGGGGACAAAAACATCTTGAAGCTGCAAGAAATGATGTCAGACAAATGTTACATAAAACTGATAGTAATATGTTTCCATATGGTAAAACTGGTACAAATGTAATCGATCTTGCTAGAAATTTAATGGTGGGTAATCAACCAGTATGCTCTGCAGAACTTCAATGTACAACATGTAATAGAATAGAAACTGTTGATCCACCTGAGAATTTGATGCAGATTATGAATAATCATTCAAAGTCTATCAATGACTGGTTTCAAATATGGCAAAAACAGCCAGCAAATAGTTGTCAAAACTGTAAATCAATGCAGCATATTATTCACAAGTTTCCTATTGCACCAGAAATTCTCATGTTTAGTATCAATATGACAGGTATTGCTATCAGCAAAACTGTCAGAGTAAAAAGTGCTATGAATAAAGATGTTTTGCTTCCATTAAAAGGTGTAGTATATTCTGGGGAGTTTCATTTTGTATCAAGAATAATATCAGACAAAGATGTATGGTTTCATGATGGTATTATCACAAAAAGCAAGTGTTGCAAAGAAGGTCACATCACAGACTTCAATGATAAAATGCTTATGATGCACAAGAAGAAAAATGCAGTATTGGCAATATATGCTAAGAAATAAGCAAATTAATAATAGTAAAAAGGTTTTATGTGGGCATTGGCTAACAAGTGCATTGAACATTCAATGCACTTGTTAGCCAATGCCCATGTAATAACATATAAAGAAACTGCCTATGGTACAGGAAGATAAAGGTAAAAACAACAACATAAGGACTCGTATCTGCCAGAAATGGCCCTCTACCCCAAGTTGATG
>Ga0193736_1000034_pt1 | contig 29314 bp, 34 predicted proteins | sample L2m1metaG_FD_160566 | JGI IMG/M metagenome (GOLD analysis project Ga0193736, IMG submission 160566) | Soil microbial communities from a riparian zone of the East river system, Colorado, United States - L2m1 | ecosystem: Environmental > Terrestrial > Soil > Riparian zone | place: USA: East River... | reverse complement strand
ACAACATGGTATGCTAATCTTCAATATCTGTACCATATAGCGATAGAAACTACCTGGAACTTACCCATCTAAACTGAAAGAGGCAGCTAACGCCAGGTTTTGAAGGACGCTAATCTAGTTAGTAAGGTCTAAAAGTAAAAGCATACTGGCCTTCATGTGGTAACATTGGTAAATTGATGCGATTATTCTGAAACTACGATTTCTTTAGCTTCTGCCTTGAATCCAATTTTTGCATGAGAGCCATCGCAATAAGGTTTTGTATTAGTTGCACCACATCTGCACATAGCAGCAAACACGGTTCCGTCTAGTTCTATTAAATTAGGACCATTTGCAGCACATTTGATTACAACTCTTGCCATAGCTGAAGTAAAGCATCGAGTTATATAAATAAAATGCTTTACAGTTTTTTTGCTATTCTGAGGCTTTTATAGTGCCTAGATTCAAAAACCGAAAATGGCCATTGTCAGTTGAATGTTCATTGAGGGTAGAATAACACTTTGATCATTCAATACAGATGTAATCTTTTTAGTAGATATACTGCATAAGTTGGACATCGATAAAAATAGCAAAGCTATATGACAAGAAAAGTGGCAATCACCTTTTTTTCCCTGACATAAATGAAGTGTTTGATGTTAGGGTATTATCTAATGTCGATTGTCTTGAATCTTGAAAAATGAAATTTCGAGCATGGTTAAGGATATCTTTTTCCTTGATAGATAAAATTGTGCCGGACATTTCTTTAAATTCGATTGCATTCACTACAGCTCGAGCACCATAATGGTTGTTAAAATAACCTCTCACAACTGCTGTTTCAGAGGTAATCATTTTGACCTTATCAACCCAGGGTTTTAATTCTTCCTTTGAGTAAAGATAATTGTATCTGGGTTTTACGAGTTTACCATGCCATCTAATAAAAGAATGATTTGCTGTTATAATAGACTCTGACAAAAATTGCAGATTATCTTGTTTTGGTGAATCTGTCAGGACTGCTGCTATATTGTAATGTTTCAATAGCTCCCATGGGCCTTCAGTATTCCAAGAAGGATTTCTAAATTCAAGGGCATAATCGTATCCGCTAGGAAGTCTATCAAGAAATTGTTCAGTATTTCTGAATTCCTTAACTGTAAAACTCGGGGGCAATTGGATAAGCACTGCTCCAAGTTTATCACAAGTTTTTAGAGGCGATATCTTTGCGAGAAACTCCTCGAGATCTGTTACTGCTCCGCTCTTCACATCTAAACGTTTATCATGTGTTACTATTTCAGGAACTTTAATTGAAAATTGAAAATTATCCGGAGTTACTTTAGTCATTGTTCTAAGGTGTCCTCAGTCATATATTTGTAGAATTTTTCATAAAAAGTTGCGTCCAATTCTACAGTATCGAAAAATTGAGCATAGTACTCTAGCTTTTTAGTTTGGGTACTGGGATAAAATACCTTGAGCCATCCTCCCTTTTCAAATGAATCAGAATAACTCCAGCCCGAACAACCTATGAGTAACTTCAATACAAATTAATATGAAACGAATGGCAATATAGTTTGTCGACTTTTTTCTAAAGATACCAAGCATTTTATCATTAGAAGGGCAAATAAGAAAGCAAATCAAACTGCTTTTGCAAGTTAAACTTGTTTATTTTGACTAGCCGTCTTATACTTTATAAGTTTGGGTTAATCTATTACACCCAATAATTAGGGTTTAATTTTTGTGGAGGATTTACCTCGCACGTAAAGTTTGTTCTTTAATTATGATCCGAATTGAGTTTCGTTCTGGCATTACAACTAATTTGAAACTAATCGTAACCTTCATTTAACCCGCAATCAAGGATTTCATAGCCAACCAAACCGTCCTGTCCGTTACCATTTTTATGTGCAGTATCCAGACATTTCTGCTGATCCTCTGAGGTCAATTTGTACGCGGGCGAATCCTGGAATTTATTCCAGTTAACTTCATCGTGATTTGTGCATTCCTCGTGGTCTATGCACTTTGAAATTTCGCATAGTGAACCATGATAGGCCAGTAATTCAAATTCTTTAGACGATGCATCATTGACATCATGATTTTTTGGATCCCATTTCATATCAGCATAGCCATCCTCACATTTGACCTGTTTTGCAAAGGAGTACTGAGATGATAAAAATGCTGTTACTGCAATTGTTGCGAGAAACAAAACTGAAAATAGTCGAAGCACAAGAATTCTAGAAAACTACACCTAATAAATCTTATCTTATCACTAAGTCACTTGTACTAAATCACGCGAACAATATTCGCAAATTTCAAAGTGCCAACGAGTTGGCTAATTAAAAATTTTATTTCTTTTGAGTCATTGAATCATCACTTCGTTTTTCTGTATTGTCCAAAATAGTTGAAATTCCCTTGGATTGAAGATAGTCTTTGTCTGAGGAAACTACGTTATACTTTCAAAAGTATTAGAATTTACAATACAATTAGTTACCAAATTTAGAAAATCGATTGTGAAACCAGTTCAAAAAAAGATGCAGACGCATGATGTAAAAAATGGACTATTAATTAATTCATGCTTCCGAAAAAGTTTTTCATGTTAATCACGATTCACTATCGAACTTTGGTACAATCAGTCCACTAATCACTATTAGATAATGAGGCTATTCCACCCGTAACAGATAGGTCTTTGGATGATTTTACGTATAAATAATCATCTTTTCTTGATATCCTAGATCTTTCATAGTTATTACGTGAAAATTATTATCATAAAGGTATCTCATTTCTCTCTCATTAAATTAAGATACGGAAACCTCCATTGATTACAAAAAAATAGAACATAGGAACGATTCTTACGTAAGAGTCTTACTAAAAATTGGAACCCCTTTGTTTCCACTCTACGATTGGTTCTCTCATGTGGAAATATGGCAATATAATTATGTATAGGATTAGTCTGTATGCGAGAAGTGGTGCATTAATTTGAGTAAGTAGTGTGGAAATCTCTCTTTGTGAATGCCAAACATTCGGTTCGTAAATTTCTGTAACCATACGGTTACCCACCGTAAATGTAGGGTTCAAATCTGAAGGCAATGGGATTCACCGTAGAACTGAATTTCTACTTAAGACACAGATTGAGAGACATTGAGACATATATTGAAACAATAACTAATGTTGGTTCACTTGCTAGTTTTTACAGGGATCCGACTTTCAATTTAGTACTATCTGGCGATGGATAATAAAACGAGACATGTACGGCAGAGTTTGGCTTAAATATTGCATCTATTAGATACTAACGATGGCTAGCATTCTCAATATTGTTATCATCTCAACGCTTATTCTGTTAACAATTATGCAATTGAATATTATATTGGTTCATGCTGATTCATCGGAGCTTTCGTACTGTGCAAATGGTGAAGGTAAGGACGGAATTAAAGTCAAAATTTGTAGTGTAGATAAGGAAAAATGTGAAAAGAATGCTAAAGAAAATGACATTTCAGCATCTTGTAACAAAATGCATTAAACTAAAACTAACGAATTCAACTATGCACTATGCAATACCCGAATTAACGTAGCTAATATCGTCTTTGTGAGATTTAGTTACCTTTTCGTAGAATTAATAGGATGACTGTTTGTGTTGCATTCGTCTTTTTCGCAGGTATTCTCGACACGATATCCATCGTTGTTTGAAACCATTTCACATTTTCCATTGATGCATACCTGCATGGATGACTCTCCGTAAGTATGAACCTGACTAATAGAGATTATTAAAGTCACCATCATGAACGTGAAAAATAGAGCAGTAAAGAATTGGGGGCAGTTCTCACATTTCTTTAACTTATTCTAAATATATTTAAGATTCGACAAAATCAATAGTAACAGCAGCAATGAATTGTTTTTCATCTAATTGTTTAATTGGTAGTTAAATTGATCAAATATGTAAAAGTCAGGATTGCAAAAAGGGGATAATTCATGGTAAAACAGAAAAAAATTCTCGGAATACTAGGAGCTGTTCTTGCGATAGGAGGGGGTATCACCTGGTTTCTCCATCAATATTTTGTCTCCGTGTTGCTATGGGGTGCTGCGGGATTAATACTACTAAAACTAAACAAGGCCAAAACAAACGCCAATTCAAAAAGAAGATAGTGTATTTGTGGGGCGCAATTTACTAGCAAAAATGTTTCAGTAACATAAAGTGATGATCTCCTCTCGGATTAACAATTGCCACAAATTGACTTGCATATATGAGTTTATTATTTCACACTACGATGCTTTTGATAGTTTGTTTAAAGAAATTTTTCCTATTGTTTTTTCTAAATGATATTATCTAATTTCTTAATAGAAATCAAAATCCTATGATATAGATCAATAAATGCAAATAGAAATAGACGAATGTGTCTATTGGATACTTCATACTGTTGTATCAAATGATCTGCTAAAATATAATCACGTTACGGTAGGAGAAGAAAACTTGGAATTCATAGTTGTTGAAGCAAAAAACTATTTTATCGACTTGACAGGATTAACAAAAATAGAAAAAATTACAGGTATGAAGCTGCTACAGATGAAGTCATTCAATGGCGTCTCGTACCTGTGGTTTGGTAGGAAGATGAAGTTAATTCCATCTGCAATCCCACATTAGGATTTTGTCTTATCTGAGAAATCGATGGTCCACTTGGTGAAAGAAAATTGTTACCATGCTTTTGGAGGTTCTAACTAATGAAGAATGTTTTTTCAGTTCGAACTTTTTTCTATTTCATATTACTTTTAAGGCCAAAATAACATGAATGACATTGAGATTTAGCATATATGACTCCATTGTTACCGCATGTAATGCATTTTTTGTCGTAGTCAATTGTAGAATCTGAGGATTTTATCTTTTGCATACATTTACCGCAGACAGGGGCTTCAAGAGCATAGCTTGATAGAAAGCCTTTTCCACATTGATTGCATCTAAAACTATACATCTTCCCTTTAGGTCTCCATTTCTTAAATACGTCGATAAATCCCATATTGAATAATAGCATCAAAAGACTTTATTAATCTACATTTGTGCTAGTTGGATTCCAAAAAGCACTTAAATTTGATTGATAAGATGTCTACACGAAATATAACACTACAAAGAAGAGCTTCCCCATCACATTAATGGGCATATCTTATTCAAAGCTAGGTGGAAGTGGAGATTATTTAGTGCAATTTTTATTTAAAGTAAATATATTAAATAATCAAGATATTAAATAGGTATTAGGAAATTGAAAGATGAAAATAATACTTTGAACGATTTCAATAAATATGATATTTTTGAAAAATGGAAGAAATTACAGAATTTTCCAACCCTTGGGATGTTTAGTATTCTAAATAAAGATTACAACGAATACATGGAAGAGTTGATAACGTTGAACAAGATCCTAATGGATCTTCAGAAATATTTTTCCAATTACTGGTTGCAAATGTCCAAAACTCAATTCCAAGCCATTGGGAATCTTATTCTGAGATCAAAGTCAAATCCAAATGTGAATGATCCGAATTCTGAAAAATTTAGACTTCTTGTAATTGACGCATTTGAGGAAGCCTATAGTTCCCTTTTTTCCTCAAAAGAGTTTGCAATATCATACAACGAAGTCTACTCAAAGCAGCTTGACTTTGTAAATCATGTTAACAAAATAGTGGAAAAAAATCTTAATTTGTTAAATATACCTACTCAGTCGGAATTAGATACGGTTCTAAAGGACCTACAAGAAATTAAGAGGACCCTAAGAACTCTAAAAAATGGATACGAAAGACTGGAAAAAAAGTAAATTATTGATTTGATTTAGAAATGACTAGCCAAGAACGGAAAACCCCAGAACGCAGCGGATTTGATCTCTCAAAAGTAGCCAAAACAATTGAGCTACTCTCCAGGGGCAATCATATTTCTGTGGGTGATACTCCAAACGATATTGTATGTGAGACAAGGCTTTACAGACTCTTGCATTATCACAGCCTTGTGAAAAGGGTTTCTTCTACTCCAATATTGGTCGTATATGCATTAGTTAACAGGTCATATGTACTTGATCTTCAGCCTAACAAAAGCTGGATTCGCCATCTTTTGACGCAAGGATTTGACGTATACTTGCTTGATTGGAAGTCTCCTACTAGAATGGACAAGTATGTCTCATTGGATGATTATGTAAATTCTTATATTGACGATTGCGTGGAAATAGTTCAGAATAATAATTCTTCGGACAAAATTACTATTCATGGATACTGTATGGGATCTTCTATGTCGGCTATGTATACTACCTTACATCAAGAAAAGATCAAGAATTTGGTTACAATTGCGCCAGTGATTGATACAAGTAAAGATACAACAGTAATTGCAAATATTTCTAAGCAGATGGACATTGATAAGCTGGTATCCTACATAGGTTACCTGCCACCAGAAAAGCTCTACGAATGTTACTCTATTTTGAAACCGTTCAAGCAGGGAGTTAACAAATACTTTAATCTCATTGAAAATATTGACAATGAATCATTTGTGCAGAATTTCTTACGTATCGAAAAGTGGTTGTATGATACACCACCGATTGCCGGTGAGACTATCAAACAATGGATAAACGATATTTACAAAAAAAATCTCCTGGTTAAAAACCAATTTAGATTAGGAACTGCAATCGTAGACCTGAAGAAGATTAATGTTCCTCTTCTAAATATCGTTGCAGAGGAGGATCATCTAGTCTCTCCTGAATGCAGCGTTCCTTTAAACGAAGTAGTATCGAGTGAAGATAAACGACTAATACGATTCCACACAGGTCATGTGGGATTAATTGCAAGTAGCTATTCTCAGAACAACGTTTTACCAAAAGTAGGACAATGGATCAAATCACGGTCAAACTAAGTAAATCCAATTAACTATAATAGTTAAGGATTAATTTACGGATCTATCAAATCAACGTCATTTGTCGGAACTATTCTTATGTTTTCTTTCGATCGGGATTACTATGACTTGAACAAGGTCTCCATCATCAATTTTCAATGCCTGCCTCTCAGCCTCCGGTATTGAGATTCTGCCTCCGCTTTGTATAGTAGTCTTGAACATTGCATGATGAAATGTCAGGCCTTGTAGCATTGAAAAGAAATTTTGCATCGCGTCTAATTGAATATTTGAAAATTTCTTAAAGAATTCTTGTTGTGCCTGTGTCGTATTATCTATTGCCTTCTTGTATGATTCTATGTCTTCATTAACTTCAGGCTTATCTTCACCCATACTCCTAATTTCTAGGATACGTTTATTTAATACTATTGAATCCTCTCAAGAAATCGATTGCTATTTTACAAAATATTTCTGGTTTTTCAGTAAAGGGTGTATGACCACATTTTGGTATTACAAGCAAATTAGATTTGGGAATTTTCTTATAATCGTCAGCATATTTGACCGGTATCATTTCGTCCTGTTCTCCCCATACTATTATCGTAGGTGAAAGTATCTTGTCGAGTCGAGAAGATAAGTTTGGATTATTCCTAATTCCAAGCATGGTAGACATGAATGCGTATTTTGCATTCGGAAGTTTCATTCTATCGATAAACTCTTCTATAGTCTGTTCCGTAACTGTTCGGGGATCAAATGCCATATTGATAAAGGCTCTCCAAACATTGTCATGTGTTGGGTAAAGCGACGCGAGAATATACTCCTCGAGTATTCTCGTCGAACTTTTCATGGTACCAGCTGGAGAAACTAAAACTAGTTTGTTTACTATTTGGCTATTCTTTATTGCAAACTCTGCTGCGACCAATCCCCCAAAAGATGAGCCTGTTATACTTGTTTTCTTGATTCCCAAACTATCCAGGAAATCTTCAAGAAATTTTACAAAGAAGGGTACGTTGTACTCAACCGTTGGTTTGTCGCTATATCCAAAGCCAACTATATCTGGGACAATTACCCTAAAATGTTCATAAAAAAATGGAATCACTTTAGACCACCTTTCGGCAGATGCTCCTATACCGTGCAATAAAACTAAGGTATCTTTTTTCTTTGTACCGACATTATCGACATTATCATAATCAAGATAGCGAATCCCGTTTCCATGAACCCGAATATTTTTCACTGGAATTTGAATGGACAATAATCTGCAGTCTGATAGATATCTCTAGGTCCACTTTATTACTTTTATCATATTTGCCTTTTTTATGACGTGATAACTCAGCTCAACCGCGCCTTCATTAGAACTCACAATCTGGGTTAAAACTTTCTATTTTCTAAATCAAATCTTGTCTTGGATGATGATAATCAGTCCATTTTTTTGATGTTTATCAATTACGCAATTTGGTAAAAATCCAATATCAACTTAAGCGCAATTCCAATAAAAATAATGCCAAGAAGTAATCTTAGTTTTTGCTCACTCAATTTGGTAGATAATCTTGATCCAATCTGAGCACCTGCAAATGCCCCTATTGATAGTAATATGGCAGGTACGTATTGAGGATTTCCTAGTATTATATGCGTGGATAATCCTACCAAAGATGTAATCATGAGTATAAATTGTGAAGTAGGAGCAGCCAAATACATTGTTAATCCTAGAATCATTATCATTAAGGGAACAAATACAACACCTCCTCCTATTCCAAATAAACTAGAAATGATTCCTGCAACAAATGCACTGGAGAAAAAAAGAATCCTTACCCACAAGTTTTGGAATGACAAGGAATTTCCGGCGAGTATTGATTTTTTATAAATTAGATAAACTCCTGTACCAATTAGTACTATTGCAAGAAGTATCTTGAAAGAACCAGGGTCTATTCCAACTGAAAAAAAAGATCCTATTATTGCGCCTGGTATTGATAACAGTGCCATCTTAATTCCTAGCATATATTGAATCTTTTTTGACTTACTGTAAGCAAGAGTCGAAGAAATGCTAGTTGAAGAAACTGCAAACAGACTTGTGCTTGCTACCTGTGGCGGAGAGAGACCAAGGAATGTCAGAGCGGGCGATATTATTATTCCTCCACCAACCCCGATCATCGACCCCAATATACCTGCAATCAATCCAACTAATACAAAAAAAGGGAAAAGCAAAAAGTCTTGCAAATCTGATCTAATACCTATTATTTCTAGTACGATCGTCGTAAGTTAATAAATTGTTTGCAAATTTCGGTTCGCATTATTTAGGGAACTATCATGCATCAATGTTAGGAATTAAATTAAATTTGGTTGATGTTAAAGTCGTAATATATGGAAGAGTTTTACTGCAATATTTGTCAGAGGGCAATAGAGTCAGCATCACTGGAAAACCACATTAAAGAATCTGATCATGTTACACGCAAAAGAAAATTGGAAAGAGATTTAGAAACAAATAACAAATCCGAAAAAACAAATATGTCCGTTGTGGAATTGTGGAAAAACAAATGATATTTGGTAACGATTTATGTTAATTTATGATGACATGCTCTTTTGAAGTTATATTTTACTATATCATTTTGAATGATTTAATTTCATTGATAATTTTTATAGTTCAATTTCTATGAGTTGATTTAAATATGTAAATTATTCTAGTTAAAGATCTGGAAAAACAAAAACAAAAAGGCGTTCACGCCGAAATCTTTCACCCATTTCCCCTGATTTTACTTCATACCCCATTTGGCCTAAAATTCTTTGATTATATAGCAAAGACGAGAATCGCAAAGGCCTATGCTAGAGCAAATACTTATTTAATGCCGGTTATAACCGCCATTGCTATCTTACTAATCATAGGTGGAATATCAACACTCATTACCAATGTTTCTCTGAGAGAGGATGTCAGGGAGATAGGCCCGAGAGGTAATTTTCTTATCCCAATACTTAACCCGCTTCTTCCAATTACCTACACTTTGGTTGCTCTTGTAATCAGCGTCTTTATACACGAAGCAGGTCATGGCATCGTTGCAAGGGTATATGGAATAAAGGTGGAATCAACCGGAATTGCTTTTGTTCTCTTTGTTCCAATAGGGGCTTTTGTTAATCTTGATAAGAATGAATTAGAAAAGGCAACATTGAAGGAGAAGAGTGCGGTTCTAACTGCAGGTCCGCTTAACAATATGATACTTGCTGCAGTCTCTATGGCCTTGCTCTTTATAGTAATATCCACCTTGACGCCAATTCCTACGCAAGATACCGGGAAGAATGGATTGCAAATTATTAGTGTAACTGACGGGTCTCTTGCTGACAATATTGGTCTAACACGAGGATCTAGCATACTAACTATCGCGCAAACTGAAGTACGTAGTCAAGAGGATTTATCTAGAGTTTTAAGATCAAATATAGGCAAACAATTTCAAATCGTATGGACTGACAAACAGGGCAAACAAATAACGGATACTCTATCAATTCCAGCGGAGGCCGACCCAACCAAACCTATTCTTGGTGTAGTAGCATTACCCCTTGATCCCAATGTGACGCTAGAATTGTACAAGAGTCAATTTGCTTTTACATTTGATATCAATCGCCCTGTTCCTATGCTCCCTTTGCCGACGTTAAGTCAACAATTTATACCATTTTCAGATACCATGGCTCCAAAATATGATTCAAGTATATTTGGTGCAACATTTCCCATAATTGCAAATACCCTCTTCTGGCTTTGGTTCATCAATTTTAATTTGGGAATTTTTAATGCGCTTCCAATTGCATTTTTGGACGGTGGTCAGTTGTATGGCTCTCTTATAGAGAGCAGATCCAGGATTGATAAAAATCGTCTCAAACAAATCTCTTCAGCAGTATCCTTAGTCATGATTATTATTGTTATTATGACTTTTATTCTTCCTTACGCACCTTTCTAGAATAAAGAATAGTTTAGAACAATTAATTTCCAAAATATATATTAAGAGAGAAGTTCAATTTCAGTATGGATACAACCGGTAAGAACTTTAATGACCTTGCTATATCGCGTTGTGATAGTAATTGATTATCACTATTAGTATAAGGGTAATGGAAAATGAGACCGAGTATCTAGAAGAATGTTAAAGTGACCAATGAAAATTTAAGTAATAATTCTGTGGATAAGCGTATTTCTACACTAGAGAACAGTGACAAAGTTAAAGAACGAAATGATACTTTACCCCCAAATCAAATTCAACGTACAAAAAAAGCTGATGAAGATTTTTTCAAAGATATGATACTCAAATCTATTCCAAAAGAATCGCAGATTACAAACATACGGTTTGAGGGCCCATATGTTGCGCTATATACACTAAATCCTAAATTTTCTTTGACTGAATTAACCTACTATCTTTCCTCTCTGTCGAAAAATGTTAAAAAAAGATTTGTAGTAAGAACCGATACATCGATCAGACTGTCTGAAGAAGAAACAAGAGCAGCTGTCATCAAGATGTTACCGAATGAGGTTACAATATCTGCTGTATTTTGCGATGACGCCACCGGCGAAGTAGTTCTAGAGGTAAACCGTCCGGAGTCAGTAGATGCCAACATGGTAATCAATATAGCTCAAGCCACGGGTTGGATAGCACATACGTTAAGATCTCCTCATATCCAGTCAAGTAGCATGAACATGATACACTCTACACAGAAGAGCTCTGCAAAGGAAAGAAGTCTTTTCCTACAATCGCTAGGAAAAAGAGTCTTTAGACCTGCACTTGTCGTCCAAAGTAATGATTCTAATCTAAATTTTACAAATCATTCAAGTGAAAAAAGATCAGAGTTCACTGAATTCAAATCGAAGTTGAGAAACAAGGAGGAAATAGCCATTTTCTGTCTTGGTGGGGTGAAACAAGTAGGTAGATCATGTTTCATTGTCGTAACTTCTGAAAGCAAGATAATGCTTGATTGCGGCATTAATCCTGGAGAACCATTAGGTATATCCGCTTATCCACGATTGGACTGGTTTAATTTTGACCTGGATGAAATAGATGCAGTAATCATAAGCCATGCACATATAGATCATCAAGGATTTTTACCAGCATTATTCAAATTTGGATACAAGGGACCGGTTTATTGTACCGAACCAACTCTCCCTTTAATGACACTTCTCCAGTACGATTCAGTCAAGATATCCAAAAGCAATGGCACTTTTTTGCCCTATGAAACAAGAGATGTAAACGAAGTCATAAAGCATTGTATAACCTTACCCTATGGGAAACCAACGGATATTTCACCGGATGTTACAATAACTTTCAATAATGCCGGGCATATAATGGGAAGCGCTACAGTACACATCAATGTTTTTGGAACTCATAATATTCTTTATTCTGGTGATTACAAATATGCCAGGACACAATTACTTGATAGTGCCGTTTCAGTTTACCCTAGAGTCGAGACACTAATTACAGAAAGTACTTACGGTAATTCTGCTGACATAATGCCGGATCAGTCTGTAGTATACAAAACCTTCACTGATGCTATCAACAAGACAATGTCGGCGGGAGGAAAGGTATTGATTCCCGTTCCAGCCGTTGGAAGGGCGCAGGAAATAATGTTGGTCCTAGATAAGGAAATGAGAGAAGGACGTTTAATGGAGGCACCAGTTTTCATTGAAGGTATGATATCTGAAGCTAGTGCTATACACATGTCCTATGCACACTACCTTGGTTTTGATGTTAGAAAATCAGTGTCAAACGGTGTTAATCCATTTCAATCAGAATACTTCACGCTCATTAATGGATATGAAAGAAGGGAAGGTGTATTTAACGACGAAAATCCAAGCGTCATAATGGCCACCTCAGGTATGTTAGAAGGGGGTCCATCAGTGGAATACTTTAAGAAAATTGCACCAGACAAGAGAAACAAAATAATGTTTGTTTCTTATCAGATAAATGGCACACTGGGAAGACGAGTCATAGATGGAGGTTTGATGGAGATAAGCATGATGGATGAAAAAGGCAAGGTTAAAGTCATTCCAATAAAATGTGAGAGTCAAAAAATTGATGGATTTAGTGGACATAGTGATTTTAGTCAGATTATGAATTTTACGGCAAGGGTTAAGCCAAAAAGAGTACTTGTTAATCACGGAGAAAGGTCCAAGTCGGAAAATGTAGCCAGCAATATTTTTTCTAGATTAAAAATAAGAGCTACTGTTCCAGATAACCGAGAAATAATCAAACTCAGATAAAATAGATCCAATTCGTTTCGTAGTTGTATTGAGACAATACTAGTCTAAGACCAATACTTGATTCAAGTGATCTTATAGTACTCGTTTTGGTAAAGTTGAACTATATAGTTTAAATCATTTATCTGATAAATATCTAATTCAACCATATTGTGTAATTAACCATTCTAAAATAGCGTTAGCGCATTACATTATTGTTTGATTAAGCTAATTCACGCGCACACAAATTCTATCGTTGACTAGCTTATTTCAACTGTCGCTTAGCCATGTCCCTTGATTAATGAGTAATTAAGCAGAGTCGTGCGACGGCATCTAAAATAGTGAGATTGGTTAGACAATAAGTGGTAGTTCGCTTCAGTATCTTTTTAGATATGTGCGTATAAGTATATTGTAATTTGGCTATAAGATACAAATGTATTAATTGTAATATCGTTCTTAGCGGTGAAGGCGCGTCTAGACACTATCTTGCTAACCCAACTCATAAACTTGAAAAACTTCCGCCTCAATTAAAACAGGCCAAGAATGTTGATTCCTCTTGATTTGAGTAACCAGTTTCTATTCTCTTATGCTCTCCAGGGTCGAAACGACTTGCCACAGCAGCGTTCGTATGTGAGATTGCATCTGCGGATTCTGAGTCACATTATCTAGCATACTTATGGTATTTGCCGCTCTGACAGAAATAGACCCATTTTTTTCATCCTTTATTCCCGTCAAGATTTCCCTCACTATGTTTCGAATATTTTTTTGAATATTGTTATTTCTCGCTATACTATCTAAAGTATTGATAGCATTTGCAAGACGTTCTTGATTTTCTTTGTCCCTTATCTCTTTCTTTGTAGCCAATGACGATAACACTCTCCACTTTTTTTAACTTACAAAACAGTGACTTTTGAATGTTGTTCCAATAATCTTAACTTTATTTTACAGCAGGTCTAAAATTTATTATACAATACCAATTAATATGGATCCAAACGGGGTTATTCTCATAAATGTCCGAGGCGGATGAGGCAGATATGACAACAAAGAAAAGCATTTCTCAACCGCCACTTGATTTGCTTTTCAACCCATCTGTGTTGTCAAAAAAAGATGTTTGGGAAATAGATGTTTCATTGCTATTGGATATGCTGTTAAAATTGATCAACAAAAGTGGCAAAAGAGACCTTAGAATGTGCGGAATAGCTGCCTTGTCTTCTTCATTAATTTATCGCCTAAAAGTAGAAAGTATCTTGCGTTTGGAAAAAATCTCTAAAACAAAGAAAGGTGTCGAGGTTGTTGATATACAACCAATACCAAATCTCAAGCCACTTGAAATTCCTTTTAGAATCGAACCTACATATCCTGTTACATTAGAAGAACTATTGCATGTACTTGAAAACATGATTAATGGACTGGCAAATCCGAAACCCAAAAGAAATCAACTGAATCTGGAATCTGTCGAGACATTCAACTTTGATGAGTATTTAGTAAAATTCGAGAAAATTCTACAGTCATACGAGGATATGATTTTTGATATTGTTACTGCCGACAAGCGTATTGAATTTAAAAATCTTACACTTAAAATGGGCTCAGTTGAAACTGTCAGATGCTTTATTGCGATTCTTTATCTTGCCATGAAGAGAAAAATATTTCTCGAGCAAAAAGATGATGAAATATTGATTTATCTTAACGAAAACATTGATTAACATTGGCTAGTTAGTGACAGACAAGTGCCTCAATTACTTCCGGACGGTGAAATTACTGCCAGAATTGAAGCAGCTCTCTATGCTGCGGGTAGACCATTATCCATTAATGATTTGATGAGAGCTGCAGGAATAACATCGAGAGAGAAAGTAGTCAAAATATTAGATGAGCTAATAAAGAAAACGCAGAACGTTTTGACTGCTTTAGAGATTGCACAACTTGATGATGATAAATTTGTATTTCAAGTAAAGCCTGTCTATATGCCATTGATTAGACGGTTCGCTCAACAGCCTCTTATTCCGGTTGGCGCATTGAAAACATTATCGTTTATTGCCTATGAACAGCCAATTACTTCAAAGAGGCTGGTCCAAATTCGCGGAAGTCAGGTTTATACTCATCTCAAAGAGCTTAGAGCTCACTCTTTTATAGAGTCGGAGAGATTAGGACGGATGAAAATCTATAGAACAAGCAGAAAATTTCAAGAATATTTTGGAATAAACGATCTCAATGTGCTGAAAAATAAAATGATTGTAAAATGATTATCTCCAGTCTTGTGTTTGCCCAATAGAAAACCTCATAATATGGATCAATTCCACTTATCTTGCAAACATGAAGAAATCTATTGAGAATTTATCCGGTCGCAAGTACACCGGCGGAAGAATAATACCAATGCGCACTAGACGCAAATTTGAAATAGATAGGTATCCAAATGAGGCGGTTATTGGAAGTAATATCAAGGTAACAAGAAGAGTACGTGGAGATAACAACAAGACTGCGTTAAAAACTGTTGAATTTGCAAATGTATCAAATCCCGAAGAAAAGAAAACTACAAAGTCAAAAATATTGAGAGTAATCGAGAATACGGCTAACAAAGACTACCAAAGAAGAGGAGTAATTACTAAGGGGACCATAATTGAAACCGAATTAGGATTAGCAAGAGTAATCTCAAGACCAGGACAGGTGGGTCTTGTCAATGCAGTCCAGATGAAGAAATAAAAGCGAAAAAAACGATCAAGAACTAATATTAGAAATTGAATTAGGATGTAATCTAGTACTCTAGGTTGCCAGGAACCAAAAATATCGATTTTTACTGTGAACTGAGGAATTCAGCTATTTCCTCGGCTTCGTATGTTATAATAAAATCTGCTCCTGATCTAGCTAAACAAGCAAAATATCCCAAAAGCCAATCATATTCATTAATCAGGTTATTGCGTGACGCAGCTTTTAGCATGGCGTATTCACCAGATACATGTTGAACAGCTATCTTGCAGCGTACTCTTTCACGAATTCTACTTATTATGTCCAGATTAGCCATGGAAGGCTTTATGGTTATAACATCAGCTCCTTCACGATAATCCAATTCTACTTTTCTTAAAATTTCTCTTGAATTAGCATAACTTATTTGATAATTGGATTTGTCAATTTTGGAACCTTTCTTGTATGCAGTCAATCTAAACGGCGAGTAAAGACTAGAAAATTGTTTTGAGAATGACATTATTTTGGTTTCTCTATATCCATTAAAGTTTAGTTTGTTCCTAATTGATAACACCAATCCATCCATCATGGAAGAGGGCGCAAGCATATCTGCACCAGATTCAGCGTAACTTAGGGCAATCTTTGACATCAGTTTCAAGGTCTTATCGTTATCCGGGTAGTTATTTTGATTAACGATTCCACAATGACCTGTTAAGTTATACTGACAAATACAGACATCAGCAATTACTTGAATTTTCTTATTAAAACTATCTCGTATTATTTTCAGACTGCTTTGAACTACTCCGTTTTTCTCCAATGCTTGCGTTCCGCTTGAATCATGTAAAGGGGGCACGCCAAATATGATTATCTTGTCAATTTTAAGAGACAGAATTCTTTCAAGTCTATTTATCAGGTTTCTATCTGTCATAACCTGAAGTCCAAAGTTACTAGAAGACGAGTTTGTTCCTATGATAATTGGGGTAATGAGATTACTCGTTTTGATAAGAGACTTGTTATAAGCATCTTGGATTGTCAAATATTACCTTATGATTTTTTTGTAAATATATTCATATTTGATTGATTAATGCATTACAAGTGTATTCTCTGAATCATTATGCTGGGCGCATCTGAAGAATAAAATATGTTGCATCCTAAACTAAGGAAGTTTGAAAACGGTATCTGTTGGGATCCCATCGTACAACGAAGGAACAAATATTGTCACAATTTTGGAAAGTGTAATCAACTCAAAGCTAGATTCAGTTGAACTCTGCGAAATTATTATATCCGATGATTCAACAGATGAGACTCCAAATATTATAAAAAAATTCGTCGAGAATAGTTCGGAAAAGATAATCTTTCTTCATAATAATAGAAGAAGAGGAGCAGCAAGTGCCTGGAACAATATTATACAAAATGCAAAGGGCGAAATAATTGTGCTATATGATGCAGATGTGGTACCAAATCCAAATTGTATATCAGAACTGGTTAACAAGGTCAACAATAATATCGGAATTTGTGCTTCCAATCCGAGACCCATTAGAAATAGAGGAATTCCAGCGAAAGGTACTATTTTTATCAGCGACTGGTTGGCGTCAATAAGAAAAAAGCAACTATCCGAATACACTGTAATGGGAAGAGGATTGTCGATACGATCTGATATTGCTAAAAAAATAACGATACCTGAGAACCTCATAGCAATAGATCTTTACATACAAAGTCAAGTAACGAACATGGGTTATGAAGTAGTTTTTAATCCCAATGCAATTGTCATGTTCAAGCCAGCAAGGACTTTTGTCGATTTTTGTTCTCAGGTGTTAAGGGCCATAAAAGGCCATAATCAGATAAAAAAGCTTGGCTACGAAGCAAAGTATGGACTAACATTAAAGACATCTGTTATTGAATTTATTCACACAGCATTAAGAAATCCAGTTGGGGCAATTTCTGCCTGCATTTGCTATCTTGTTATGCCATTCTATGTGTTGAGAATTAAAAATCTTGATTCTGCCCTATGGCATACTGCGCAAAGTACTAAATAATTACGATTCGTACTCGAATTTCTACATTTTTGGGCAAGAAATTTGTTCAACTAGTAAAATAAAAAAATGGTATAAATACTCCTCTCCAATTACGATTGTAGAATTGAGTGATGCTATAATTGCTCCTCGTGGCTATGTATGCTACCCCCGGGATAACAATGCTCAAAGTTTAATTGAGTACTGGAAGGATTGCGACGTCGTCAGAGATTTGTACTTTGCTACAGCCACATTTGCATTTGAAAGTAAACCGTATTTTCCTAATAATTCAAATCACTATATACTTGTAAAATATGATGGACTGGAAAAGATAGTAGAAGGGATTTCAAAATGTCCAAGTCCCAATAGTTCCCTCTTTCTATTCAGTAATGAAACAGAATTATTCGAAAAGTATCATGAAAAAGTTAGTTACCTTTCAATTTATTATACAAGATACGACCAAGACAATCAGGAGGTAAGGGATATTGCGGGTATTCTGGCAAGAAGGGATATGGTCGTGAGTGCAAATTTGGGAAATCTAAAATTTATAATTAACAAAAAATTACCGTTTATTTTCCCACATTCAGATAACATTATTATTTTGGAAGTTGAAGGTAAGAAGAGTCACCAAAGTGATCAGAATTATTGCGAAAAGACACGAAAGGATGTTGCAAGAAAAGGGATTCCCCTCATTAATCTTGTAAGCTTCTCCATTTTGGAAAAACTACGATAGTAAAGTTCCGATCAGAACCGTTAAATATGAAGCTATTTTCTATTTTTTCGACCAATATTGAGCAAACCAATGGATCTAGGGAGTCTGAAAGTAGGATCCTATATTATTATAGATAATGAACCGTGTAGAATTGTGTCATACGATCATAGTAAACCAGGCAAACATGGTTCAGCAAAAGCAAGAGTTTCTGCCATTTCAGTTTTCGATGGGTCAAAACATAGCTTGGTCTCACCTGTTTCAGCCAGTGTGGATGTCCCGTTGATAGACAAGAGAAACGGTCAAATTATTTCCATTTCTGGACAGATTTTTCAAGTCATGGATCTTGAAACATTTGAAATGTTCGAAACTTCATCTGTAGAAGATGAAATTAGAGAAAAAATTGTACAAGGTGCAGAAGTTGAATACTGGAAGGTACTTGAAAAGGTAAAAATAACCCGAATAAAGGGATAGATTTAGATACCAAAAATTTTTAACAAACTTTACCAAGAAGGATATCGTACATTGAAGGATTACAATTGGACAAATTGATAAGATTTATCTAAAGTATTAAATATTATAATAGACGGTTCTGCTTCAATATTTCCCTCTATATTTGGAAAGTCTTTGTGTGCACAACCCGGGTTTAATACTATTGTATCATGTATTTTATCGTCTCGCTTCTTATGAGTGTGCCCATAAATGACCAAATCATACAATTGACTTGTGATTAAGGCTTCAGTAACGTGGTCACTTGTTCCATGATATATCGCAATTCTCAGTCCATCTAATCGAAGATGACCAAATTCTCCGTATAGTTCTCCTCCTATCTCTTGAAAATTTCTCAATAACCCCAGTTTTTCACCATCATTGTTTCCAAGAACTCCTACAAGTTTTCCATTGAAGTTCTTGAATTGCTTTACTACACCTGGGAAAACATAATCTCCCGCATGGATTACATAATCTACCCTTCTTTCATTAAAGGACTTTATTGCGTTTTTTAGACTTGACAAGTCATCATGCGTATCAGATATTATGCCTATTTTCATTAATTATTTACAATCTATGCTAATAATATAATTCCAATTAAATCAATCTGTAGAAAATAATGGATAGAGTTCTTGAAACATGAATTTCATAATAAACTGATACTCATGAAATTTCATTTTCCTGACGACTCTTATTTCTTCTTCGAACCTTTACCACGAACCATATGACAAAACCTACTATTACACACGCTGCTACTATATCTAGGTATATTGCATATTTGTCAATATTCTTCCAGTTATTTCCAAATAATATGCCTACATAAGTTAACATTGAATTCCAAATAAGGGATCCTAAGAATGTATAAATTGAGAATTTAACAAAGTTTGCTTTACCAACACCACATGGTAGAGAAATATAAGTTCTTACTGCGGGTAACAACCTACAAAAGAATGAAATTTTATCGCCATATTTTTCAAACAATTCCTCGGTAAATTCAAGATGGCTTTTCTTAAACAGTATGTATTTTCCATATTTTAATATGAATGCCCTTCCTGCCTTTATTCCCAAGTAATATGTCAGAATTGAGCCAACCAGATTTCCGAATGTTCCAGCAAGTACCACACTTATGGGATCAAATGTCCCATTGCTGACGAGAAAACCTGAAAAAGGCATAATAATTTCACTTGGTATAGGAATTAGGGCGCTCTCCAAGATCATTAAAAGAAAAATTCCTGGGTATCCCAGACCGGAGATAAATGAAATTACAAAATCAATAACTGGCTTAAGAATTTCAAATGTAATTGACAACTAACTTTTAAAAAATAGATGGCATAAATATCTGTTTATTTTTGCAGTGTAAGGCGGATTTGTAGTTTCAATAATACGTGCCGGAGGCGGGACTTGAGCCCGCGGCCTTTCGATTATGAGTCGAACGCTCTGACCAAGCTGAGCTACCCCGGCGCTCAGCTCCTTGACCAAGATGATTTTTGGAAACATAATATATTTTATTCAAAACAATCGTTATCGTTGATTTGAGATTAATCGTAGTCTGACGCATCAGAGAAATCTGTAAAATTGAGTCAGTTGAGTAGGAAAGATTATTTTTAACAGGAACCTTTTAATCTAGATCTCTGAATTTCGTAGATTATGAAGGATGCCATAAAGCACGGAATCGTAAAAACAGTGAGCAATGGAAAGGTAATTTCCAGAGATGGGAGAGGATATTCTAAGAATGAATTAATACAATCAGGGATAACGGATATCCGTGTAGCTCGAAAAATAAACATACCCATTGATTCTTTTAGAAAAAGTAGCCGTGAGGAAAATATTGAGCAACTTAAGGCTTTCTTAAAAACAGAGACCCCAAAGAACACCGCAAAGGTTAAACCAAAAAGGGTCAAGAAGCCAACGAAATAAGAACATTAGATAACCTGTTGTGGCGCCAAGGTTACAGATTGTGACTACTATTCAGCGACCTTGATTGTGGATATATATAAATAAAAAAAGGTTAAACTGGATATATTAAATTAGATTTTCTTAATGTGAAGGTAATAAGAGGTAGTTTTTCTTTCACTGGCCGTAATTCCTTATCTCTGAGTATGAAAGGCTTATTCACATTGGACTTGTAGTGGATAAATTGTAAGCGATATAAACTACCTTGTAATTTTAAATTTCAGGCATTTACATTTTTTGCATTCTGATAGGGGATTGGTGGGTACCATTCGGAAATGATGTAGTCTTCGATGCCCGCAGACGCACTTGTCAAATTGGCTCAAAGATACCTGGTTTAGTGTTGCGAGTTATTAAAAATTCCGCAAAATTATTTATTGATAAAATTCTACACCGCCCAACCTGCACCTGTTTCTGGCACTTTCACAGGACACATGAAAACTATTCGTGAACCAAAAGAACTCGAAAAAGATCAGAGTTAATTATTTATTATCTTTAATTTCAACATATTACGTTCCTTATCAATCTGATGGGACAATTGGTTTATCTGCTGCATAACTCGGTAAAACAATCTCCCATCAGATTCTATTGTTTTGCAGTCGTTTCATTTAACATGGAATGACACAGTATTTCAGCCATTAATCGATTATTTTTGTCAAATTTTTAACGTAATCTGCTGTCTTCTATTATTGTAACTTCATTTCCTTTTCTTAATTCTGCTTTAATTTTTGGATCTTCATATTCTTGTTTACAACTAGATTAACATGAATGAATAATGTTCTATTCATACATTGAGATTTAACGTAGTAAAGAAGACTCTGTTCTTTTTTAGTACTAGTTCTTACTCACTCCACTTATACTTTGTTTAGTATCACTTCGCGATAACAAACTTGAACACAAAAAACGTGTTAATGTTCGTAGCACTGTCTATAGGAATATTGACAGCGCTAACAGGAACAGGTCTGTCACAGGTAGCACCAGCATTTGCCGACAAGGAAGAGTGCGAAGACAATGATGACAACAACTGTAACGAGAGAACTCACAAAATAATACAGGATAACGATTGTAAGGCGAAGAATGAATATGAAAAAATAGGCTCCGTGGGTAGCACGACTAACAACAATGATTTTGTCTGCGTCAACGTCCTAACGTCTCCGGCTAACGGCGATGACAATGTATTCGGAGATATAGGAATACCTATCACTATGGCGGAATGTATTGAGTGCTTACAAGTCTTGGAGAATAGTCAGATACAACAGCTTGCCGTAATCTTAAATGATCAATTTGGTTTACAGTTCCCCGCTAATCCCACTAGGGCACAAATAATAGACATAATTTGTGAAGCACTTGAGCAAGGACCTCCTCATCCTGGATTAGTCCCAGGAGAGATAAATGCTGCTCTTGCGCAGATAGACAGTGTCAGTAACGATGTACGCATTACATTAGTCAACTGCCTTAGAGGATTTTAGTGAGAACATTAATCTACAAGCATTCGATAAGGGAACATATGATGGCCTTCACCAAATAGGTGTGGCTTCATAATTTTTTTATCAGAGGTTCTAATGTAACTGCTTAGCATTCAAACTAACTTATTTTTATTTATTAGAATTATTAGCGTCCTCCTCCCCTTATGGAGTTTATGAAATTAAAATAAACTTCCTCCTCCTTGGAACCTTGTTGAATAACTGACACGGATTCCTTAACCTCATTCGGATATAAGGAAACAAAGTAATAAACACAGGCTAAACTAGGGCTATATATAAATATATCCTCCCAATAATATATTCATGACAAGCGCGTTAGTTTCTGAAAGCATTTCGTCACTCCTTTCGTGGCCAGTTGGAAATCTAATGAATAATGATGCAATTATACTTGAAGCAGATAGGAATTTAGATGAAGCAATAAAGAAGATGAAGGAACGAAATCAGCGCAGTGTTCTTGCAACACACCTTGGAGAAGTAGTTGGTATGGTGAGCAAGACAGATATACTTTATAAGGTAACATCTGAGGGAAAAAATCCTTCCAAGATCAAACTTAGGGAAATAATGACGTCTCCAGTTCTAGCAGTAAATCCTCAAAACACAATAAAAGATGCTCTTACCATCATGAACAAACGCAATGTACGACAATTAATGGTTCACGCGTATTCTGCAGTTCTTGGAATAATCTCACGCGAAGATATTTCGAGGAAAATGGAATCTATCGCTCTTTCATCCATAGATGAAGTTCTACACGGAACACCAGTATGCATTATTGATACAAAGTCCATAGAATATGTTAAGGACTCTAGTAAGGCAAATTTCAGCTGTGCATATTGTGGTTCTCCTTTTGATACAAAAGAAGGGCTTTCAAAACACATTGATAGACTTCATAATGAATCTGGTATCTTGGAAGGAGATGTCAGGCATTTAATGGACTGATAATCCTTTTTTTCTCTTGTTACATACCATTGTTCTATGATCGGTATTCATAATTAGTAACTCGCAGTCTTTTTTCCAGTTTTCAACTTGATACTAATTTAATGCTTTTTTGCACTTTTTAATTTGATGATAATTAAGCCAACATTGGCGAACTAACATGATAAAGAGCTTAAGAAATTAAAAAAACATAAAGAAATTTGATTTTTGGTATAGTTGTGTCATTTTGTCTTTGTAGATGATAGAAAATTACTAAAATCTCAAGTACATTGTTGGAAAAAAGAGAAAAGTAATAACGAGTATCTGGAAATTCTTAGATACAAGGATCACAATTATTTACCCTGAAGACAGAACATGTGAACCTGATGATTTATTAGGAATTTTCTTGACCTTTTCGAGTGTCGAGAAATTTCAAGTTATACTTTGTTTGTGTCCTGACTCTCATAAGTTTTGTCTTGTTTGCTAACTATGATCTATCAAATGCGCAGTCAAACATAACCGCACCAAACTTAACCGCCCCCAGTATACAGCCAAACTTAACCGCCCCCAGTATACAGCCAAACTTAACCGCCCCCAGTATACAGCCAAACTTAACTACACCTAATGGATCGCCTACTGTAGATATTCCAAATACTTCATCTTCTATAAGTGAGGCCGTAAATGAAGTCCTATCTGGATCGATTGATGGGATGATTGGAGAAACTGTTGACATGCTAAACAGTGATACTGCCAATGTGGGTGACGACGTATCAACAAGTAGTTTCGAAAGCGAATTGCCTTCAAGTCTTACCCTAGACAAAAACAATCAGAGTGCTGTGCAAGATACTCCTCTGCAAACAAGAATAGAGGGTAATACTACAACCGGAGTTTTGAACAATAGTAAAACTATTCAGGCCGATAATGAAAGTACTTCAGATTCTGTAGATGAAATCAAACAGTCACTTCAAAAATCCATGTATAACTCTTCAATTGTACAGAGTTTCGACAATAACAGTTTTACTAAAATAGTGAATCAAAATACTCTAGATCAATTTGTATACAAAATGAAAAATATTCTAGATATGGATCTTTTCAAATAACTTTAAACTTATACCAGAGAATCATTAGATGAATTGATTCGTAAGGTTACGTTTGGTGTCTCATTCACTTTATCGTTATCAGAAACAGTATCAGGATCATGAGTTTGCAACACAACTACAACAATACTCCCATTACACTACAATCGGGCTCGTCTGAAATTCTTTGAACTTTATTAGATCGCCATTTGGCGAGTATAAGATCCGCCATTTGGGTAGTATAAGATCCGCCATTTGGGTAGTATAAGATCCGCCATTTGGGTAGTTAATTTACGGTTATAGTAATTTAAAACGTATATCATGTGATAATATCAAAGAATTAACATGTTATGTTATATTCTTAATTTAATTAAAGATATTTGAAAACCTTATATTCTTTATATATTTAAGTGAAAATATGAAGCGGATTGACGCGATAGTTCATAGTGAAAAGATTCCAGAATTAAACGAAAAGCTTAAAGAAATAGGAGTTGGTGGATTTACAATTACGGATGGAAAGGGCAGGGGCAAAGGTGAAAAACCTATGGTCCAATCCGGGCGCGGTACAGGAAAATATATTTCAGAATTTTCGGCTAGAGCAAATTTGTCTACAGTCGTGGATGATTCGGAAGTTGATAAGGTAGTAAAGACAATTTTAGATACTGTCAGCACTGGTTCTCCAGGGGATGGAAAAATTTTCGTATCGTCAGTTGCTGAGGCAATAGATATAGGAACGCAAAAAAGAGGAACCGAAGCTCTCAAATAACTTATTTTCTGATTAGTCATTTTTGAATTATGTACTGTGAAAAAACCGAGTTGTAATCTATTTATTTTTGATCATTTTTTCAACAAGAGAGTAATTAACTTTATGGCGTCAGTTCGTTAATCCATTTTCGAATCGAAGATAAAAGAAGCATATCACTTTTAAGTCAGATATCAAAATTATTTACATATTAATGGCTATTGGCAGACAGATACGACTTTCGAGAATTCTAAATGATGGTAAAATGCTTTGTATCCCTATGGATCACGGAATAACAAATGGTCCAATACCTGGATTGGAAAACGTTTATGATTTCATTTACAAATGTGAAAAATCAGGAGTCACAAGTATCATTATAAACAAAGGAATTATCAAGGCCCTGCCACGACCTCCAACGGTGGGATTAATCGCACACTTATCTGCTAGTACTTCACTTGGCCTTTCACCAAACAAGAAAGTACAGATGGGGAGCGTCGAAGATGCAATAAGACTTGGCGCCGATGGAATTTCAGTTCACATAAACATAGGTGCCAAAGAAGAACCTGAAATGCTTCAAAAGTTAGGTACAATTTCTGACAAATGTAATGAATGGAATGTTCCCTTAATTGCAATGATGTACCCTAGGGGCGAAAACATTAAGGATCCGTATAATGTTGACATAGTTTCACACGTAGCTCGGATTGGTGCGGAGGCCGGAGCTGATATTGTTAAGACCGTTTATACCGGTGATAGGGATTCCTTTAAACGAGTTGTAAGAACATGTCCAGTACCAATAGTTATTGCAGGAGGACCAAAAGCCACCACGGACGAAGATATCCTGGAAATGTGCGACGGGGCCATGCATGCGGGAGCTATTGGTGTTACCTTTGGGCGAAACATATTCCAACACAAAAACCCTCCTCAGATTCTGACAGCGTTATCAAGGATTATTTTTAACAAAGAAAAGCCAAAAGAGGTATTAAGAAATATTGTCAGTTCAAAAAAATAAGGAATTAATATTAAAACCCTTAGTGAAAAGAGAAAAACTCGATGACTTTCTATCCAAAGTATCGAATGTATCACTAGTATACGGGGATCCTACAGTTATAACAGACAAGAAATTCAAAACAATATTCAACTCTGATGATGCGGATCTTGTTGTGTGCAATAGTTTGGATTTGTTAAAGAAAAATAAGGAAATTTTGGACAAAAGTGTAGGGTACACTAAAAAAATTGCAAACAATGAGGATCTGGAGGATATTGTTCTTGCTTCTAAATATGGAGCAGATTTCGTTATTGTTGAAGTTACTGACTGGAAGATAATTCCGCTAGAAAATCTTATTGCCAAACTTCAGAAAACTGGAACTAAAATTTACACAACAACTAAAAATTCAGAAGAAATTAGAACGATGTTCTCTGTTCTGGAACTTGGAGTTGATGGAGTTATATTGGAAACAGACGATGTTACTCAAGTTGAGAACTCACATGAATTGCTTGATAACCCTGCTTTCAATTTAGAATACGCGAAGATTTTAGAATTAAAGGATGTTGGCATGGGCGAGAGAGTGTGCGTTGATACGGTATCGATGATGACCATGGGCGAGGGAATGCTCATCGGTAGTAAATCAAATTTCTTGTTTCTGGTGCACAATGAATCAGTAGGCTCCTCATTCACCTCACCTCGACCGTTTAGGGTTAATGCAGGTGCCGTTCATTGCTATACTGCAATGTCTGATGGGACTACAAAATACTTGTCTGAATTAGAGGCTGGCGTGGAGATCCTCGTTGTGAGCAAAGACGGTACTAGTAGAAAGTCTACCGTAGGACGATCGAAGATTGAATCTAGACCAATGAAATTAGTAAAAGCTCAAATAGGAGATTCTAGGGGCACTGTAATCTTGCAAAATGCTGAAACAATAAGGCTAATTGCAAAAGACAATAGATTGGTTTCTGTCACTGATTTAAAAGTCGGTGATGAAGTCTTGGCTTATACCAAATCTTCATCCGGAAGACATTTTGGTATGCCCGTAGATGAATTCATACTAGAAAAGTAGAGCAGTGAAACAATTACGTTTCTAAATTTGATTTCAAGATCATCTCTTTTGCAATGGATTATGATATGAAAATGACTCTTCATTTTTTCATACCACATTCTCAGGTCTGCTCTCGATATTCCTGGGGGATTGGAGGCCATTATCGTAATCGTACTTTGAATTCCTGTTAAATTTTTTTGTTTTCCGATGAATTCACTAATACGTCTCACGTCAACCTTCAAGTTCATCTTTTTAGTATATGATTTAATTAATTTTATTTATCATCCAGTTTATTTTTTTTAAGTATGCGGAATATGGATTGATACTTAAAGAAAAAACAATTTCATGTTACTTGAATTTCAAAATTCCATAACTCAGGGTAATTGCAGAAAAATTCTTTCAGAATTGACTGCAAATTTCATTCAGCTTACAATAACTTCTCCTCCTTATAGAAATGCCATAGATTATGAAGCGCATGTTGAGAAAAATGGAAATTATCGCGGGAAAACGAGAAAAGAAACAGGTGAATATCTCGAAGAGATGGTTGATATCTTTAACAATAGCGTTTACAGGGTCACTAAAGATGGAGGTTACTGTTGTATAGTAATTGGAAATGAAGTTGTAAACGGTACCATTATTCCGCTTCCTCATATGTTATTATCAAAGTTGGTTCAACCTTTTGGAAATTGGAACCTTCATGAAGAAATCATATGGCACAAAGTTACTGGCGGTACCAATAGATATGGATCTTTTATAATTAATCCATACCCAAAATATTTTAGAGCCAATATTATGCATGAATTCATACTGGTCTTGAGAAAAGGCGATGTAAATAGTGGGAGAACAAACAGGCACGATATTCTTCCTGCGAAACATGAAGAGTTTACAAAAGAGATCGCAAATTCAGTTTGGCATATTGCGCCTGTTCCACCTGGACACATAAATCACCCATGTCCATTTCCAGAAGAGATTCCATACCGCCTTATGAAGCTCTACTCATACGAGGGCGATATCATACTTGATCCTTTCAATGGTAGCGGGCAAACCACGAAAGTAGCGCACAATTTTTCTAGACGATATATCGGAATAGATTTAATGAGTGAATATGTTGTATTGGCCAAGTCGAGAATAAATAATGAAACACTGCATATTAGACCCGAGGCATTGATAGCAAAGTGGCAAAAAATTCGATCGCATTATTTTACTAATTAAGAAATTCAAGTATAAGTTGTGATTGCCAATTTTTTGATGAGATCATTCTTGAAATAATCTGCATCTGAAGGAGTGCGACCTGATTAATACATCTATCAAACATTAAACGTTTAACAACTAATCAAGATCCAAATTTGATGAGAAAAAATACCTTTATTGTATTCAAAATCAAATTTCTTTCAGATTTATTCAATATTTATTTTATAAAACACTCTTGTCTACTGTTTTTTAATTAATACTTAACTAGAATTGAATCACTTATAAAAATGTATTAATAAAATAAATTGAAATCTTTATTAGATAATTGTATTCTTGACTTTTAAAGTTTACCTACTTAGGGTAAAGTTTTCTTCCAAGGTATTAAATCAATAGATAATTGGATATCATAAAACAGTCTAGATTTCTGCTCTCTTTCTGCCATCATCGGTTAAGTAAATTTTAGTTCGACCTACTTTCTTTTATATAACCATCAGAAGTCAATTCGTTTACTATATTATCCATTTGCATATCTATTATTCTATTTCTTTTCCAATCTCATCTCTCTCGATACTATCAATCCCATTATTTACAGTCTTTTCATAGAGTTTCCGAAGAAACTTATCTCCGATTCTTTCGTCAGACATAATAGAATATTGACTTGATGCTGCTTGCGTCTTTGTAATGTGTGACTGACGCGGAATGAGGGGAATGATTTAAAGCCTAAGGGAATATAATGGTAATAAATACCAATTAATACCAACATATATAAGCCATGGTGTCTAATATAATAGTATGGCATCAAATAAAGAAGTAAAAAATAGAGAAACAATCAATATCGCTCTCGACGAAACAAAATCAACTGTTAAAAAGACAACAGATGAGGCAGTAAAGGAAATTCCAAGGTTTACAAAAGCCGTTAACGAATATCAACAAGAGACCATTCAAGCAACAAAAGATATTGCAGATAATTTTCTAGATTCACAAAAAGAGGTTATCCATTCAATGCAATCCTTATGGGTTCCATACATTGAAAATG
>Ga0193736_1000033_pt1 | contig 29974 bp, 30 predicted proteins | sample L2m1metaG_FD_160566 | JGI IMG/M metagenome (GOLD analysis project Ga0193736, IMG submission 160566) | Soil microbial communities from a riparian zone of the East river system, Colorado, United States - L2m1 | ecosystem: Environmental > Terrestrial > Soil > Riparian zone | place: USA: East River... | reverse complement strand
CATCATCCGCGTGGAGAGCGTTAATGCGCTCGCTGAGAACAGTAGGCGTGCAAACTCGCTTACCGTCCACAGTCTTAGCAACGCTCTGGCCGTTAAGAGTGATCTCATCAAAGCGAGGCTTCGGCCGACCACTTGAGGCATGAGTTCCAGCCGAACTCCCGCCACCAAGAGTCTTGACCTTGGGAAGTTCTGACAGTTGCTCTTCGGTCGCGACGTCCAAATCCACAAGCGACTTGCGCCACGTACGGAACTTCTCAACGTGAGACTTATACTCCGCAGTCTGCGCGGCGGTTTCCTCCTCGGAAAGTTCGCTCTTGGGAAGAGTCGCCACGACAGCGGCGATAGCCTTAGCCTCATTAGCGGCGAGCGAAGCGAGAACCTTATCGCGACCCTCACGGAACTTTTCAACCGTCGCGCGAACCTCTTCAGGAACCTCTGAGAGTTCAGCCTTGGTAACAAACTTCTTGGCTGTGCTCTCAGGATTGCCAGCACGGGCGGCCCGGATGCGATCAGCAATCGCGTTAGCCTTGGCAGCGCTGGCGACAATCTGCTCGTGAAGAGCGTTAAACAGAACGTTGTCCGACATGATGACTCCTGTATCTGGGATGCGTGGCCCGGATGGCCACTAAGACAAGACTACCCGCTGAGGCATACAGGTCAAGTTATCTGGGGCAGCATCTCACATAGTGGACAAGATTTGTGGGGCGAGTTTGGTCCGGCCGATTCTCGCACGAGTCCGCATGGTGGACAGCATCTTGTCTAGGGTGACCGGGCTCCACCCGATTCCATAATAGGGACGTTACTACTTGCTTTACACTTGACTTGAAAGCATACCACGATATACTAAATACATGCCCAACACAATTACCCGTTATCGAAAAGATGCGGGACTCACAGAGCAACAATTAGCCGACGCTGCTGGGGTGAGTCGTGACTATATTGTTAAGTTAGAACAGACAATGTATGCCACACCCAGCGGCAAAGTTCTAGAGGTACTTAGTGACCTCACTTATTCCCATGAGAATGACATTGAATTAGAATACCTGCATGAGTACAAGATTAAACCATCACAGTTGCCTGTCGGTTTAGTACCTAATTGGAGGTTCATCAAAGATGTGTGGCGAAGCGAGTATCACACCCATCCCGATAGAAATCCTCATAGAGTACTTCGAGAAATTATCGCCAGAGAAGCCTCACTTCCTGGCTCACAAATCAAATGGGCCAAATGGGGAAACATACACCCTGCGGTCCTTAACAAATATGAACTTGGTAAAACCACCAGAATGCCCGTTGCAGTCAGAGATTGTCTCATCAATCTCGGAGCAACTGCGGACATACTATCAGAATTAAACGAGGCTATTAAAAGCTGGTGTGAGGATGACTGAAACTACTTCTGAAGGTACTCCTGGGTACTCCCCAAACAGGCTGCCCAAGGGTGTTTCGCAGGATCAACTGAGGCGTGTCCTGGCTGCTGCTGAGATTGCTTACAAGACCAAACCCGCAGGTCAACTGCTCCCTAGTATTGATGACGTGGCTAGGCTCGCGGGTACGCACAAAAATATTGTAGCAAAGGTGGTAACTAGTGCAGAAGGAAAAGAAGCATTACTCAAAAGAGGAATTAGATGGACTACTAATATCAACCTTGCGGGAATACTCACCCCAGAACAAATCTTTGCTATCTCTATTATCACTGATCCTACTAACAGACGAACTTTTGGAGATAAACTCAAACAGGCTGGTATCTCTCATACGCAGTACAAAGCCTGGCTTAAGAATCCTACTTTCGCTAGTAAGGTAAGTGAGATTGGAGAGTCACTTCTAAACGATAATATCTCTACAGTACACGCTCGATTAGTACAACGTGCTGACCAAGGTGATATTAATGCGATCAAACTCTTCTATGAAGTCTCTGGTCGACATGACCCATCGCAGAAACAAATGCTTGACATTGTCAAGATCGTGGGTCTAATCTTGGAGGTAATCACCAGGTATGTCAACGACGTAGAAGTCCTCAAAAATGTCTCTACGGATATTGACACAATTCTTAATGGTGGTGTTCCGCGGGGGTTGCAAGACCCGCCTGCGAACTATATCTCTCCAATAGTAGACGCGGAGGTGATAGAAGATGGATCTTCACGTATGGATTCTAGTAGTGTGCATAGTGACTTTGGCGCTGGTGATTTTCGGCCGGTTCCGGTAGGCACACACCCACGATTAAATGCAGTCCCATCTACTACACGAGTAACATCGGAAGTAGATGGATCAGTTGTAGTCCCATTTGGCTTTTTTGATCCGTTACCAGAGGAACTTGAATGAGTACTCTTCAAACTCGAACCCAACTCATTCTGCCTGATGATGGCGGGCCAGGTGGGGATGACACAGTAAACGTCACTACACAGATTGCAGATTCGATTGACTACCTTAGTAATGCTGTAGGAATTTTCCACGTAGCAAATGTGGCAGCACTTCCTGTAACTAATCTATTTACTGGACGCCTTGCTCAGACTGATGACACTGGTGCTATTTATCAGTATATTGTAGGTACTGGTTGGGTATTCTATAGAGATACTAAATGGCAGACTGCTTGGAAACCAGATGTACGTAGCACTCTAGGTTCAGTTACTTTAGGTACTGGTGGAGCAAGGGACGCTCGCTATTTCCGTGTAGGCGAAAAACTTAGATACTGTGCCCGTCTTTACAGCGGTACTACTGGTGTAAATTTTGGCAATGGTGGAATTACTTTTAGTATTCCATATACTCATGCTGCTGGTACTCCAATGGTAAGTTGGGGTGGCGGCACGGTAAATGCTCGTGGTGAAGATTTTATGGTTACTACTCGCATTGATCCCGGTGACACTAAATGTTCGCTTTGGGCACTTTGGCTAGATGCTGCTTCTATGCCTGCACGCGCAAGAAATGAGCCAGTTAGAAGTGCGGATAATCCAAGTAACGCAGTAGGTACAGGTATTCCACGATTTGCTGGTGTGTATTCTTGGGAAGCAGGTGCCCCTGGGTATCTTAACGTAGATATTGAATATTGGTTCAATATTGCTAGTCCAATTGCAAGTACGCCATAATGACAGATAAACAAAAGCCATCTTCACAGGCTGTCGAAGAATTTCATAGAAATGCTGACACAGATGGTACTCGAAATTCCCTTCACCATACTCTCGGCAGTGGACGAGGGCAAGCCTCTCCTGGCGACCATTTGCACGATGGAGGAAGTTCCAAGCAACTTATGGAAGGAATTTCCATCACAGGTGCTAAGGGCGGAAATGTGGCACTGGCAAACCTCATCAGTCAACTGGCAGCCGTATTGGGATTCACTGACAATACTTCATAATGGCTAGAAACTCACGAGTGAATCTGACATACGATCAGATTCTAGAGCAGATTAACGATCGCCTAAAAGAACAGGCTGTTCGACCGAATCTCTATGCCTATGTACCTCATGACAAGCAATTTGCTTTCCATAAGTCAGGCGCCAAAGTAGACCTTTACATTGGAGGTAACCGAAGTGGTAAGACTACTGGCGGTGCTGTCGAGACTTGTTACGCTCTCATGGGCCGTAATCCGTATAAGTCGACACCCCCTCCGCCTGTATATGGTCGTGTGCATTCTGTTGACTTTCTCTATGGAGTGGCAAAAATCATTATGCCAGAGATTGCTCGATGGCTGCCTCCCTCCTTTCTTAAGAACGGGTCCTGGGAAGATTCCTACGACAAAGAACTTCGCACTCTCACACTAGCCAATAAATCACAACTAGAGTTCAAATCATATGAGCAGGACCTAGAGAAATTCGCCGGCACTTCTCGCGACTTTAACTGGTATGACGAGGAACCCCCGAAGCACATCTATAACGAGTCTCAGGCGCGGCTGATTGACCGTAATGGTAGGGCTTTTATCACCATGACCCCTGTCGAGGGCATGACTTGGGTTTATGAGGACTTATATCTTCCGGGGTTAAATGGCGATCCATTAGTTCATGTGGTCGAAATTGAGATGAGTGAAAACCCTCACTTGAGCAAAGAGGCTCGTGATGCCTACTTATCTACACTTGATCCCGATGAACGTGCCGCCCGATCCCGCGGAGAATTTGTGGCTGTGGGTGGACGAATTTTCAAGGGCTTCAACATTCACGACAATGTACGCCCTTTCTTTATCCCTCCGAAGGATTGGTACTGGTACGTTAGTTTTGACCACGGGCTTAATAACCCAACAGCTATTTTGTGGCATGCTGTTAGCCCGAACGGTAAAGTGGTCACTTTTTTCGAGCACTACCAAAGCGAGTGGACAGTAAAACAACACGCTGAACGTTATTGGGAGATTGTCAAAGAACTTGGCAAAGAACCTGATATTCTTGTGGGTGATCCTGCAATGCATCAGCGTAGTGCAATTACTGGTACATCAATTGTACAAGCATATGGTGAATTTGGAATTTACATCGGTACGAAACTATCTGATGTAGATTCTGGTCTTAACCGGATGGTTGACTACTTACGTAAAACTCCTAAATTTGGTAATGAGTCTACTTGGACTATCACAGATAACTGTGCCAATCTTATTACTGAAATGAGGAAGTACCGCTGGAAGACATATGCATCGCGTAAGAGTTCATTCGAGAACAACAAACTAGAGCAGCCACATAAGAAAGATGATCATGCGATTGATTCGTGTAGGTACTTCTTCACAATGATGCCTGATTTGGCCCCTGTTGTGGATAATGAACCGAAACTAATTCAGAACGTACTCGGCGCACCTTACGGTGTTGATCCTACTAAGGATAGGTGGGATCAGCGTTCTAAAGTCCCAACCGGCGGACAAGCATACAAGAATGATATGCCACCTAGCCAAGAGCATGAAAATCATTGGAAGGAGCAGGTAGGAACAGATTTGTATGCACTAGAATATTAAACACTTGTATTCAGTGCGCTCTGTCGGTTTATACTATGGCTACCCCGCGCTTGTGGGTAAGTCCTCATTAGGAGTAAATAATGACTGATACTGTTCCCCTGTTTAATCCGAATGATCGGCTTGCAGGGCGCGATGGTGGTCCGTATATGGACCTAGAGCAAGCAAAACTTGCCGAAGAGCGTCGCGCTGAAGTTGAAGGCCGCGAGCCCGATCTAGATAATCCTCCGGCATTTGCTGGTATTCCTCTTAATACTGCTGGACAGCAGGCTCTTACTGTTGGTGTTGCTGGTATTGCTTCTCAGGAAAGCCGCAACTTCACCGATGATGATGTTACGTTTGCTGGTGCTGTAGATTCTGACAAGAATCTTCTTCAGCCTTTCTCCGAGCGTGAGCAGATTGTCGAGGATGACGTCTCAGGTCCCGTATTTGGTGTGACTGATCTTAACCCGGCTGCAAAGCCTACTGGCCCTCACGCTGAAGGTGGGCCTAAGGAAAATGAGGGTAAGGCTGCCGCAGATGCAGTAGTAGGTAATACTGCGGATAAGGTTAATACCAACACAACTAAGGCTCGGACACGTACACGGAAGCGTGCAACTACGGCTGAAAAGACAGCCGCTAAGTCCAAGTCTAATAAGTAGGAAATTCAATGACTGATCCGTCTCCCTCTGAAGTTAATGGCCGTTTTAAGGTACTCCCAGGTCCGGCCAATCTTCCAGGTAGTTGTGGATGCTGTGGTGCCGTTAATCGAGAAGTTGTAGATTTCGGTCTCGATATCCGATTCTTTGGCACGCTGTATCTATGTAAAGACTGCCTAACGGAGGCTGCTTCTCGTATTGGGATGGTGCCAGAAGCACGTCTTCAAGATAATCAGAGGGAGACGGATCAAATTGTCTGGGCTTACCTGGATGCCCATAAATTAAAGGTAATTACTGATGAGCAGCACCGACTACTGGTTTCCGCTGTGGATGGTCTCTCAGATTTTGCTCATGGTGGCTCTCTTCATCTTCCTGTGGAAAGTAATGGAGAAGAGTCGTCAGGAGCAGGAGAAAATTCGGGACAACTGGCTCTCTTTGATTTCGACGATGCTGGCAACACATTCGGCGGAGAATTCTCAAGCAGCGACTCTTCTAGCAGCGGGCGATCCTCTAGCGTATCAGCAGATGCGCTCAGTAGACTTGAGTGATCAAACAGATTCTTCTCCGATTGTAGATGTATCGGATTATGGTGAGACAGTTAGATACGCTGAATCCCACGGATTTACTAAGGATGACCTAGATGAGTTCACAGCCGATGATGGCTCCGGCCACACCTACGTCGGCTGACGCTACGTTTGATGCAGCCACGATTGAAAAACTTAAAAAGAGCAAGGATGCATCTAACCTTGTATCTTGGGTAAATGAACAATATACCAAGATGAAAAGTGCTCGTGAGCCTTACGAGCGTCAATGGCGACTAAACTACGCCATGTACAAAGGCAAGCAGTATCTTGCTTATACTAACCAGAATATTGGCTACAACATGGGTGGTGGGAGGCTTATTACGCCTCCTGCTCCCCCATATCGCGTTCGTTCTGTACGTAACTTGATCAAGCCTATCATTCGTACAGAACTTTCTAAACTCACATCTAATAAGCCTAATGCAAGTATTGTTCCTTCCTCAAACGAGGACAAGGATCTTTATGCTGCACAGGCTGGTGAGCAAGTATGGGAGTCTTTATACTCTACTAAGAACATGCACAAGATTTTCACTCGTAGCATGTTCTGGCTGACAATTTGTGGAACGTCCTTTATCAAGGATTGGTGGGACCCAAACGTCACTGAAAAATGTGGCGATGTGACCTACCAAGGTGATATCGCTCTTGGAGCGGTTACCCCGTTCCATCTTTTTGTGCCCGATTTGATGGAAGAAGAAATTGAGGATCAGCCGTGGGTTCTCAATGCGTACACTAAATCTGTTGAATGGATTAAGTCTACGTATGGAATTGATCTTGCAGCGGACACTGTGTCGGCAAATGAATTGCTCGGGGATTCATTTTTCCACTCAGTGAAGGATAATCAGGCCAAACCTGATTCTGTGCTTGTCAAGGAAATGTGGTTTAAGCCTAACGCCCATAAACTATTTCCTCAGGGTGGAATGTGTACTGTAGCGGGTGACACTCTTGTCGGTATGTGGGCTGACAGCATGCTTTATGCTCACGAGGAATACCCATTTACTCGGTTCTCACACATTCCGACAGGAGAGTTTTACTCTGACTCAGTAATCAACGACTTGATTCAGCCTCAACGTGACTATAACCGTACCTCTTCGCAGATTATTGAGTCTAAGAACCGCATGGCTCGGCCACAACTTATGGCTGAGAAGGGTTCTATTGACGCGAAAAAGATTACGACTGAGCCTGGTCTAATTATTGAATATCGTCCAGGTATGAATCCGCCGAGCCCTCTACCTCTACAGCCGCTCCCTAGTTATGTGCTACAGGAACTAGAGCGCGCTAAGGCTGATATGGAAGATATTTCTTCTCAGCATGAGGTCTCTAAGGGTCAAACTCCTTCAGGTGTTACAGCGGCTACTGCTATTTCGTATCTCCAAGAGCGTGACGATACCGCTATGAGTACGACATATCAGAGCATTGAAATGGGCTATGAGAAGATTGCTAAGCATACTCTCTCTCACGTAGTTCAATTCTGGGACGTGCCGCGTGTTGTTAAAACTACAGGTACTAATGGATTCTTTGACGCTATTACGCTCAAGGGTTCTGAAATTGGTACAGGTACAGATATTCGGATGGAAGCCGGTTCTGCTTTGCCTATTTCTAAGGCGGCTAAGCAGGCATTCCTTCTTGATATGATGAAGTTGGGCTTCCTAGACCCAGATAAGGGTCTGGAAATGATGGAAATGGGAGGCGTCGAGAAACTTTACGACGAACTCAAGGCCGATGAAAGGGCGGCAGGCAGAGAAAACCTGCGTATGGCAGCACTTGAAATTAATGCCATCCAAATGCATATGCAGCAAGTTGCTACAGCGCAGGAACTATCGGATCAAATGGCGCAGCAGATGGCGCCACAAATGGAGCAATCACAAGTTGCTCAGACTTTGCCTGGATTACCACAAGATGTAGCAGACCCGAACGATGCTATGACAGCAGTTCAGGGTTTGGAGCAGATGACGCAACCGACAGATGCACCGCCTGAAATGCAAATGGACCTTGGTTTTGGTCAGGATGCACAGACGCAAATGCCGTTGCAGATTCCGCCAAATATGGTGGCTGTCAATACCTGGGATAATCACCAAGTACATATTGAAGTACACAACAGGTATCGTAAGGGTCAGCAGTTTGAAATTCTGCCAGATCAAGTTAAAGCACAATTTGAGGCACACGTACAAGCACACGCAATGGCTCTTAATCAAGCCAGTATGAATGCTATGGCTATGATGCCTGGCCCGAATCCTATGGACAACCCACTCGGGGGAGCCCATAATGGTTCTGGCACACCAGTAGGACCACAGGGTAGTAATCAGTTTGGTCCCCCTGGTGATCCGTCACAACAAGGAGGACAATAATGGCTGACCTAACTCTGGGTGGGTTTAACGCCAGCCCAGTATTCGTTGACAAGCGTCGTGGTCGTGGTGGTACGGGTGCAGATGTAGTTGCAGAGGCTGCTAATATGCAGTCAGTTTCTCTGCTTAAGGCACGTCTTACTGCACTTGCGGCTGGTTCTTATACCACTGCTCGTCTCAATAATATGACCAAGAACGACCTAATTTATGCTCTCCGTATTGCTTCGGCAGACTCGGCTGGCATTAAGTAAACACTTGTAGTCCTAGGACTACCCGGTATTACAATGCACATCATAGGCTAGGGCCATCCGGTACAGCCACCACAGGAGAATAAAATGAGTGACACTACTGGTGTCGAAGGGGTTGCAGAGTCAGCAGCCGCGCAGCAAGTTACAGATCAGGCAACAGAAAATCAGCCTCAACAGGTTGATCCTGCTGAAGTAGTACGGGGAAACCCGGCTTGGGGAGAAATTCTCGATAAAACTCCTAAAGCGCTGCATCCGATGATGACGCCAGTGTTTGAAAAGTGGGACAAGAATTTTCAAGAGGTACAAACTAAATATGCTCCGTACAAGGATTTTGTAGACCAGGGTATTACTCCGGACCAAATCGGCCAGAGTCTACAGGTACTACAACTTCTTAATAACAATCCTCGTGCGGTCTATGACCAGATGGTTCAAACATTTGGTGAAGAATGGGGCCTTACTCCGGCACAAGCAGAAGCGGCCGCTCAGCAAGTAGTTCAGGGCCAACAGGAAACTCCTGCCAACTTTGATCTTTCGCAAGGTCAAGATAGTAATGTTATTGACATTGAAAAAGATCCCCGTTTCGTCCAGATGAAGCAGCAGGTTGATACTGTCGCACAGTATCTTGCTGGTGAAATTCAGGCGAAGCAGCAGCAAGAAGTCGAAGCAGCACTAGATCAGGAAGTTGCTGAACTAGAGGGTAGGCACGGTCAGTTTAATAAGCAGATCGTTTTTGCTCTTGCTGCTAATGGAACGCCTTTGGAACAGGCAGTCCTGGCTTGGAAACAGGACGTGCAGCAACGTCAGCCCGCTCCTGGTTCTAATTTCCCTCCGGTAATGACTCCCGGTGGAGGTTCGCCGTCACAGGCTGTTGACGTCACGGCCCTCAATAACAAAGACACTATCGGGCTCGTAAAGAGTTGGATCGCAAACGCAAACAAGGAGTAAGCGATGGGTGCAACCCTAGCCACTGTCGCGGCTATCTGTAAGGAAATTTACGAGCCGCGTGTCCGGAAACAACTAAACGATGAGGCCAAGACTCTAAAGAGGATTCAGAAGTCCTCGGATGGTGTCGAATCTAATGTTGGTGGTCGATATGTGACCTTCCCAATTCAGACTCGGCGCAACTCGGGTATTGGTGCTCGTAACGAACTTGAAGCACTTCCTGCGGCTGGTCAGCAGGGTTACACCTCGGCTCGTGTTGGTCTTAAGTACCTCTACGGTCGTATTAACCTTTCTGGTCCCACAATTAAACTTGTGGACACAAATGCTCAGGCTTTTGCTTCTGCCCTTGACCGAGAGGTTAATGGTATTAAGACTGACCTTGTTAAGGATCAGAACCGTCAGGTTTATGGTGATGGTTCAGGTGCTGTCGGTGTTCTAGTTACTGCTGCGGCTTCTAACACGCAGACAGTACTTAACTCGCAGTATCTGCAACTTGGCGAGCAGATTGATATTATTGACGGTACTACTCTCGGTAACCCTAACCCTACTGTTAAGGCTTCTAACCGACAGATTACCGCAATTAACGTCGCCACAAACCAGTTTACATTTGATGGTGCGACTCAGGCAGTTGTCAACGGTGACATTGTCGTTCGTACTGGTAACGTAAACCGTGAGTGGACCGGCCTTGCTAAGATCGTAAACAACACCGGTACACTTTATAACATTGACCCAACTGTTGAAGGTACCTGGAAGGCTGAGGTCGATTCTAACGCTGGTACTAACCGTGCTCTTTCTGAGGGTCTTATGATCCTTATGGCAGACCGCGTTTATACTAACGGTGGAAAGACCACTGCTATTTACGCCAACCTTGGTGTTCGTCGTGCATACTTCAACCTGCTTTCTCAGCAGCGTATGTACACGGGGACAAAGGACTTTGGTGGTGGTTTCACTGGTCTTTCGTTCACTACTGACAACGGTGATATTCCGTTCTTCACTGATGTTGACGCTCCCCCGAACACTCTCTACTTCCTAAACGAGGATGAGTTTACTCTCTTCCGTGAGGAAGATTGGTCCTTCGCGGATATGGACGGCAACATGTGGCAGCGGGTTATTGGGTTTGATGCTTATGAGGCATTCCTCTACCAGTATTCAGAACTTGGTTGTCACCGTCGTAACTCCCAGGGTGTTATCAAGGATATCACTGAGGGCTAAGCCAACTAGCCTTAAAAGGTGGGCCGGGTCATTTAGGCCCGGTCCACCTTTTGGTATCTAGGAGAAGAAATGCCAGCACCAGACCCTGCTATCGTTGAACGTCAATTTTATCTCAACCTACTTGGTTGGGCTGTTGATGATCTTACATACTCGTTGGACGATCTAAAAGAACGATACAGGCTTTCTAAGACTATTAGTGGTCTGGATACGAATATTCGTAAAGAGGTTGGGAAGCCTCTTGCTACAAGTATTTCTACCGTAGCAGGCGGTGGAATTGTCGCTACAGATACAGGTGACGGTGGTATCTCTCTTACCACTACGCCAACTTCTAAACTAGCCAAATGGTCTTATTTAGAGGCTACATTCCTTAAACTTGTTAACGCTGCTGCTCTAGAAACTCTTACCCCTCAAAAGCCTACTGCTTCTGGAACTGCTGGAACGGCTCTTACTGCTTCTCGTGGTGACCATGTTCACCCACTCGATCCTGCTAAGTTATTTGCAATTGGTATTCAAACAGGTTCTCAGGTTTTGATGGGTAAACCTGGTGGTGCTGCTACACCATTCCAGGTTAACCGTGCTTTGTTCTGTCCTATCTACCTGGCTCGGCAAGACCGAGCGCCTATGAACTTTAGCAAGTTCAGTATGAATGTAGCGAATGCTGCTACTGCTGGTGGCGTAATTCGTTTTGCTATGTGGAAAAGTAATCCTCTTACTGGTTTTCCAGACTGGACTCAAAAAGTTTTTGAATCAGGAGCCATTTCTTCAACTACCACTGGTATGAAGGATTATGTTGCTTCTGTTGGTCCACTTCCAGAAGGCTATTACTGGTGTTCATTTGTGTGCCAGGTTGCACTAGCAGGTCTTACTTCAATTGACACAGGAATTATGTTCCAAGGTGGTAACCCAAGTCAGATGGCTGAGTATTACTACCAGGATGGAATTAGCGGTGCGTACCCTGGTACACCTTCACCTGCTGTAGGTGGAGACGGCACTGTTGGTATCTACTTTACTTTCGCATAATGACTGATCCCGCTGGTATTTCCGGAAACCACTCGGCTGCCGATAGTGGTAAATTTCTTAATGCCTTTTTTCCTGGTGAAGCATTAACATTTACAATCTCAGGAACTGCTGCTGCATTTTACGAAGTTCGTGATTACAATGGTAATATTGTAGTCGCTAATAATGCTATACCTGGCAGTAGGATTGTTACACTTCCTGCACTTCCACTCGGTTGGTACAAAATGTACCTTATTCGAGCGGCTGATTTCGGTGTTCCTTGGTTCTTCTCTGGTGGAGAACTTTGTTTCTGCGTTGTTAGGTCTTCTTCTCCGCTTCTTGCACGACCCAGCAATCCAGCAATTGCTTACACAGTAGAAACTAACGACTTTGGCCAGCACTACCCTGCTCGCGGATTCTTTGGTCTTGGTCCTGGCCGACACAAGATTGATGATTTAACAACTCTTAGTCCTACAGCCGCTAATATGGCAAGCAGTATTACGTATGAGTTAAGCAATAGAACTACTGACTCTGCTCGACCTTTTAAACCGATGGTCGCCCATCCTAATGGTTATGCAGGACAATCTGCTAATTTAACTTCTGTTGTACAGCAGGCTGTTGCCGCAGCAGGAGGGCAAGTCTTCTTTGAAGGAATGAATGAACCTAATGTTGGTCTGAGTGTTGCTACCTATGCTACACAGCAGAATGCTTTTGCGGCTGTAGTTCATGCTGCCCATGCAAATGCTAAAGTTATTGGACCAGGCACTCTTAGTATTTGTGGCGATGCTATTGATTCAGGTGGCCCAAGTCTAAACTGGATTAATAGTATCCTCCCTCTTGTCGGCGCGAACTTGGATGGAATTTCTTTCCATAATTATGATAATCCTGGTGGCAATCTTTCTGCTAACAGGGCTATTTTCGATCGTTGGGTAGCAGTTCTTAATGCTAATGGTCAAGGTAGTAAGCCTCGTTGGAATACTGAGTTTGGTTCTACATATGCTGTAGCATCTGGTGCATTTATGCCTCATGTTCAGGCTAGACTAGTTATGCTAGACCTTCATGTACATGAGCAGTACCTAATTCCAAAAGAAAATACTTCTCTGTTCTACGATAACTCTCATGGATTCTGGGGTTTCCCGTCATTTTGGGTTATGCGTGAATATAGTCCAGGACAAGTTACACCACTTGGCCCACTTATGCGAGTCTGGGCTGAAGAACTATGGGGTCGAAACTTTTCAACTAAACTTGATTTTGGCTCTGAAAATGATCTATACATTGGTTCTCGTTTTACGGGTGCTGATGGAACTTCTAGAGTTATTGTTCAGTCTGGTGGAGGACATGCTGGATTAATTACTTTTGCAGTAACTGGCGCTACTACTATTACTAAGAGTGATTGCTGGGGTAATCTTACTACTTTGAATGTATCTGGTGGTACATTCACTGATCAAGTCATTGGACTTCCTACGTACTATCGAGCCCCTTCTGGCGTAACTATTACACCTGTTGCTGTTAATTATGGTGTTGAGACTGTTAAAGGTACTTACGCAACTATCACGGCTACTCAGAATTCGTCTACAGCCTATAAGGCTGGTGACACAATTCTAGATGCGTTAGGGCCTCAGCCTTTCCCCCGTGACACTTATTGGGATGATTGGGTAGCAACTAGCGGGTCAGTCACTTGGCAACTTAATTGGGCTAAAAAGACACGATTCAATAAAGTTGTACCAACGTGTCCTTATCCGACTAATGCTATTTCCACTATGACAGACTTTGATGTTCAGGCTCTCGGTGTATTTACTCCTGGCGTATGGCAAACAATTGCCACATGGACTTTCAATCCTGCAACTAATCAGGTACTTTGGACTTCTACTAATGATGCTGGCGGTTGCTACGTAGATAACTGGTATGATTTCCAGACTCAATTCCCAACAAGATTTGATCCTGCTATTGAGGCAGATGGACTTAGGATTGTATGCCGTAAGACTACTTATGGTGGTCGTCCAACACCTGAATGTTGGAACCGGCAATTCCTACAAATCACTGGTAATCCAACAGGTGGTACATTTACACTTACCTTCAACGGTAACACTACAGCGGCAATTCAGAGAAACGCTACACCTGCTCAGGTTCTTGCGGCTCTACAGGCTGCTACAGGTGGTTCAATCTGGGTAACAGTGCAGGGAACTACATTGGCCGGTGGAATTGCTTTGACTGCTACTCTACCTTCACAACTAACTAGAACTAATAACCTTACTGGTGGTACTGCTCCTGACGCAGTAATCTCACAGCCAGGATCAAGTAACCCTGGTGGAGATATGTTCTTAGGTGGCCCGCAGGTTGCACAAATTCGAGAAGTACAAGTATACCTGAATGAGTATGATTTAGGGAAGGCTAACTCGCCTAATGCGCCGTTCTTCCCCGCGATTGTTTAGGAGCAGTAATGCCAAGTAGAACCATAGCGGATGCAGAATACGCATTCCTTAAGCAGATGCTAGGAGTTACCGTGGGACAAATTGACGATCTACGTCTGCGATTCTACGAAGGTGTCTTAAACGGTACTGTTGTAATTGGTGCACAGAAGACACTTCTTAACGCGGTAGGTAACGGAAATAACGTACCTCTTACTAACCCTACTGGTTCTGGTTCAAGTGCTGCTCTAAACCGAGGATGCTTTGGACCTTTTCAACTTCTAAGTCAGACTAAGATTAGCACACTAGGTGTTCGTGTCTCTGCCGCAGGTACCGCAGGAGCCACTGTTAGATTTGGTCTTTGGGGTGCTAATCCTGTGACCGGTTTAATGGATTATGCAGTTAAATACGCAGAATCCGGTGAGGTTGCTTCTACTACTACCGGTATTAAAACTATGGCTGCTGCTCTAACTTTGGCTCCGGGGCTGTACTATGCTGGTGCAGTATTTCATACTGCTGTCTGTTCACTTGCTGCTGCTAAGACACCTTTTGATCTTGTTAACCTTGCTGATACTACCCAGACATTCCCCTTTATGTTCCAGGATGGTATTACTGGTGCATTCCCTGCATCTGGTGCCCCTAACCTTAACGGCGATTACATTCCCCTTCTATACGGAACACTGGCTCCCTAATGAGCACTCCTATCATTACTGGTGCAGGCATTGAACTTTCAGCCAATGCTGCTCGTATTGCTGAGGTTATTAAAGATTTTGACGATACGCTAGAACTACAGTGGATTCCTCCTGCTGAGCGTAGTGCTTTTGGCATTGACTATGAGCCATATCGGATCGTTCAATTCCATCCGAGTTACGAGCCCTACACTGTCATGTGGATTCGTGAGGATCAACTAGACCATCGGATCATTCAGGCTCTTTTTAAGGCTCGTAACGCTAATATTGATGAGATTGAGGCTGAAGAAGCCGCTAAACGGGCCATGAAACTGCGTGAAAAAATGGACCAGGAAGCCGCTGATGCAGAGTTTACTACCTGGGCTATTCATCAGAATAGGACTGTCAAGCACAACGGCAGAAAGTTTGAATAATGGCTCTGGCACCGATTACAAAGAAAGCGCAAGATGTATACAACTACGTCTCGCGCATCTTTGGTGATGAAGCAGCAGTTCAGGTTACAAGTTCTGACGTGCTCACCTGGATTAACATGGGCCAGCGGGAGATTATTCTACAGAACCCTGCAATTAAGGCTACTGCTAGTATTAACCTTCTGTCGGGTGTTACAACATACGATCCTTCGGCTCTTGATATTCTACAGATTCAGTCAATTTGGGTGAATGGTACGCCTGTCGAACATAAGACATTCCAAGAGGCTGAGCAGTACATTATTTCTCAAGACACAAAGAACCAGGCTCGTGGTACTCCGGTACTTTGGTATGATTGGGCAGGTAGTATTTATGTCTATCCTGCACCTGATAATGACTATCCAAGTGGTTTGACTGTGTTTTATCTAAAAAACCCGGCTCAGATTACTGCAATGACTGACCTTCTGACTGTTCCTGATCAATTCTTTAATGCTCTATGTCAGTACGTCATGTCTCAGGCTTATGAACTAGATGAAGACTCACAAAACTCACAGTTCAAACTTAGCCAGTTTCAACAGGGCCTTGATCGACAGGCTGATGAACAAGAATCACAGCGAGCGTATTACCCTACAGTGACCACTTTGTATGATGATGACGACTGGATGTACTAATGCCAGGATCGCCTGTACTTATTGGCCCATTTGTTGGCGGTATTAACACATATTCTGAGCCTACTCAGATTGCCGACAATGAGTGCCAAGAATTAATCAATTTCGACATTGATTTGGATGGCTCGTTGGTGAGTCGTCCATCTTTGCAGACGATGCCTTCACCTCCTGGCCTTGGAAGCAATGTTCTTGGTACATATACGACTACAGCAGGATCAGTTTATTTTGTGATCATTGATGTTGCTAAGAATCTTCGAGTTTTTGACGTAACTTCGGGTGCTCACCTCTACACAATTGCTACAAATATTGATACACAGGCTGTAGTTCAGTATCAGAACAAACTTTGGATCATTGCTACTCCAAACTCGGCTAATCCTGGTGGAAGTTGGGACCCTGTAGGTGGATTTACCGCAGTTGCTGCAATGGCTCGTGGGATTTCCGCAACAATGTACAAAGAACGACTTTTTGTAGCCTCCGGTAGCCAATCTACGACCCCTTCACGACTTAATTTCTCTGCTCCCGCAAACTTGAGTTCTTGGACAGCAGGAACTGACTTCTTAGACGTAAATAACGGGGATGGGCTGAACATTGTTAAAATTTACGCTTTCGGTGGCAGGATCGTGGTTTTTAAAGACCGTGCAACTTATACATTTTCTTATGACTCTCAGCCCACGCGAGGTCAAACAGAATTGGTCGCGGCGAACGTAGGAATTGCTAACGTCAACTCATTTGCTGAGTTTGAAGGCGTTATGTACATTCTATTTGGTAACACTCTCTACAGTATTACCAACTGGAATTGGGACCCTCTAAATGTCAAGGTACCATTTATCATCTTCAACGCTGTTGCCCGTACTACATGGAGCGATTCTTCGATATCCGTCGTTGGTAACAGACTTATCTGTAGGTATTTTGACACGTTCTACATTTTCGGACTTCGGACCCGAGCATTCAGCACATGGAGATTTGCAAACGGTAGCGACCACACCCCTTCGCACTTTATTCCTTACCCCTTCCTAGACCCTACAACTAATGCTTATTTCTGGGTTGCAGGGTGTTACGACAACGGTAAGAATGCATGGTATAAGTTCCTAGATACTGTCAATAAAACTACTGGCGCTGAGAATTTCCCATGTAGTCTTGTTACTAAGACCTTTGACTATAAAGTGCCATATACTTGGAAGCGAATGTTTTGGTGGGGCGCTGATATTCTTGCTAAAACGACAGTAAGTTATCGAGTTCACCCTACTGCATATAACGTACCAATCAAATGGTCACAGATTAGTAACGGTGTAACTAAGTGGTCTGATCTTAAAACATGGGCTAAACCAATTGACGTCTCTCTAGATGTTACAGATTCAGTCAGTACGGCTAACCCTAGCGGAACTCGTATGTTCCAAAGATTGAATAAAGGATTGCGATTCCGGCAAATCTCTTTTAAACTCTCTACAACAGTTGATGGAACTACTACTACTGGTCCGCTCCGAGTATTTAGCCTAACGGCCGTTACTTCCAGTAAGGCACTAGTAAGTAAGAAGATTAACTAATGACTGATGAAGATCGTTGCTATCATTGCGGAAAACTTCCGGATGCTGACGGTGACCATTCATGTCCTTGTCCTTATTCTGACGAAGATTGTCCGAATCATTCCAAGGATGACTAATGGATCCTAATTTCCTAGCCTATCTACAAGGTCGAGGCATGGCGTTCCAGAAGTATGCTGCTGGCGCAAAACAATATGGTAGCCAAGGTGCTCCAAATGTGGGTCCAACTAACTCTCCTGAGGGTTATGACGAGCGAGATTTACAGGCCCGTATGAAGCGAAATGCCATGCTTCGCAGAATGCAAGCAGGACAACGTGGGGCGTATATGCGTCCAGCATGGTTACAACCTGGTACAAGTAGGAGTGCATAAATGTACGCATATGAAGGCGAGGGGCCCAGACCCTCTGTGGTTGCCCCTGCGGGACCTGCTCCTAGTTTTGGTGTCTCAGGTTTTAGTCCTGGGGCAAAAACTGGCGGTGGTCGACAGCCGATTCAAATTCGTCGAATTAGTAGGGCTCCGGCCCCTAAAAAGGCACCGGCTCGTTATACTCCGGCTTCCCCTTCTAGGCCCCCGGCAAGAGTAGGTTCTGGTCCTACAGGTGCTATTGCTCCAGTAACTCAACCGCCTGCTCCTGCTCCGCCATCAGTAGATGAATGGCTTGCTGGTGATTCTACTTTCCAAGGTCAGAATAACGCATTGTCTAAAGCGTGGGCTGACTATCAAAACAACGCCAAACTACAGACCGACCAATACACTGGTCAGTATAACACGAACAAAGATCAACTAGGCAAGCAAAAGACTCAAGACTTTGGTGCGCTACAGGATGACTATGCATCCCGAGGTCTTATGACTTCTGGTCTTTGGGCTAAGGCTAATACTGATTTTGAAAACGATTACTCCACAAAGTTCGGTAACCTAGACACGGCTAAGGCTGACTTCCTTTCTAATCTTCTGGCTGCTCAGCAGGGTTTCCAGAGTGATCAGCAGGTTCAGACAGATAAGGCTCGCCAGGACGCTATTAACCGTCGGGCTGCACAGTACGGACTATAAAATATGTATCCTCTTGAGACTGAAGGACCTTCGCCGCTTACAACGGCTGATGTTCAACGAATTATTGCTCAAGCCCAAGCACAGCAGGCTACAGCAAATGCCGGTAGTAGTGGTTTTGTTGGTATGCCTGATTTCACACCCGCACCTTATAGCGGTCCTTCTGCTCAGCAGATGGCTTCTGAACAATTTAGTCCTCAGTTTCAAGTTCTACAGAATATTATCAACCAGACTAGTCAGCGATATGACTCAGCCTATAATGATTTAGGTTCAGTCTACAATCAACTTGGCGATAAAATTGCTAGCCAAGGTGATCAGATTCGCGGTCAGTATGATAATACCGGTCAGCAAGTAGGCTCAGCCTACAACAATGCAATTAGTTCTGTATCTAATCAGGCTCAGCAGAATCAGTCTGCTATTGCTGAAATGCTGGCACGTCTAGGACTTGGTCAGGCTGCTGGTAGTTCTCTAGGTTCTATCGGAGAACAGGCCCAGAAGCAAGTAGGTTCTCTGGCTCAGAATATGGCTAGTCGCCAGGCATTTAATAGCCAACAGGGTCAGAATGAAATGTCCTACAATCAGCGTACTGCCGACAATAGTCGTCTCGTAGGCAAGAACGCCCAACGGGACGCCACTATGGCTAAGCAGACCGCTCTGTCGGGTCTCGATAATCAGCGGCTACAACTTACATCGCAGCAGAAAGCCGCTGAAAATCAGTACCAACAAGCCATTGCAAAAATGCAGCAAGACTCTGCTACTAATGGTTTTGATCAATGGTACAAGATGCAGCAACTTCAAAGTAGTGCGGGTCAGAATGCAGCCCAGAATGACTTGGGCCAGGCTAGACTTATGCTTGATACAGAGAAGTTCCAGAATGATGTAAACCAGTATAAGCAGACGAGCCAACTTAATAGTGAGAAGGCTCTAAATTCATCTGGCGATGCCTACGCAATTCTGGCATCCCGAGCCGGTCAGATGTTTGGCCAAAATAGTCCGCAGGCTGCGGATGCTGTTCAACGTATTATGCGCGCATATCAAACTGCTGCTGCTGATCATAATGGAACTGCAACACTTTCTGATATTCAACAGTATGCTGCGTATAACTCACAGACTCCTGCTGAGGCTCAGGCAATGATGGGTCTTGCAAGTCTTTGGTATCAGCAACTAGGTAATAAGCAGCCCTACGGCTATAACTACTAAGGCGCAAAATGACGTGGCTTGATAATTATCGAGCACGGCTTAATGCAATCTCGGCAAATGCTAAGGTAACAAATACCAAGTCAATTTACGACATTGCTAACGCCGTAACGGCGGCTGCCCCCAGAACTCCTTATGTGGCATGGTCTGGGGGTACTCCCGGCAAATCTCAATGGGATGACTACAATCCTTTTGAGAAACTTTTGCATTCCGAAACACTTGCGAACGTTCTTGGTAATCCAGCAGTTCATAACGTCATTGACACTTTATCACGCCCTGGTTATGGCATTAGAAATGTCTGGACGGACCTAGCAAATGATCCGATTGAAGCATTCCGTAAAGGATTTACGGGTGAAACTGAGCCTACGGGTGTCGACGTACTGGCGAAAATCGGAGTCAAGGATTCGCAACCAGATACTATGAGGCTGGCGATTGGATTCGTGCTCTTACTGGCTTTGGCGTTGACGTTGTTTCTGATCCGCTAACTTATATCCCTGGTGCTGCTGTTGCACCTGTTGGAAAAGGTTTGCTTAAGGCACTTGGCCTTGAAGGTACCAAGTTTGTTAAAAATGAAGCAAAAGTAGCGATTGAACTAGACCCTGTTGGGCAGGCTTCTAAAGAACTCGCGGCTACAGGTAAAACAACAGCCCCTGATAATGTCGCTGAGCAGTTAATCCGTAATACGGATAAACAAGCCAACGCTACTGAAAATATCCCGGCTGTCACGGTGCCTCAGTGGGTGCAGCCTGCCCTCCCACACACCCGCGTCCCGTCCACCATTGGACCGGAGCGGCCACCTCAGGTTCCGGGGGTCCCATCCCTAGGGTCAGAAGCAGTATCGCCCGGTCAGGGCGTGCTGGATTTTGCTATGCCTAAAACTTTTGAGCGTGGACCACTTGCTCCGGAAGAAAACCCCTGGCAATCCTTTGAACAACACCTAGCAAACCAAGGTGTAAAGCCTGCTAAGGAAATTGTAGACGATGCCAAGGGTGGAAATAATACACTATTAGATGAGTCTGGTACTCAGGCGGCTTTGACTGATGCACAAAAAGCAGGAGTAGTTGATTCTTTAAAGGGCTACACTAGCCGTGATATTACTCGTGTCCTTGAAAAATTTAAGGTTACACTACCTAGTGGCGCCCGGAAATCAGAGAAACTTCAAGAGGCTCAGTTCGATTCGTTCAACTCTAAGAATGCAATCACACTGACTAACGGACTTATCCGCAACGCTGTGCAGATTCTTGGTCCTAATTTCCGTACCCCTAAGAACGCACCTCGTGGTATCTTCAATGAAGTTCAGCGGGCACGACGTACAGCAATGTATGACACGCTTATGCCTATGATGAAAGCCGCTGATGATACTCTGCGGGCAAAGGGTATTGAGCCGATTCTAGGTTCTGGTAAATCAGGTTTGCCTCTAAGTCTCCATGATGTTCTGTCGGCTATGCCAAGACATCACGTAGAGAACTACTTTATGACTAACCAAAAGTCAATTCCTATGACTGCTTGGTTGGATATTGCTAAAGAACTTGTCAAGTATGTGCGCTCTGGTGCCGATGATGCTGCTGGTGCGGCAGCCTATAAAGAAGTTGATAGTATTCTGGCGGCTAATATTGGCCGACAGGGAGATAAGATTAGTAACTACAATGAGTTTAATTCTCGGATGGTTGCTAATAACCCTATGGGTAAGACAATCGCTGATACTGAGCACTATCGGCTCATGCGTGATTTGTTTAATGCTGCACCTGCCATTGCTCAGAAGATGGAAACTAACTCAGCACGTTATGGTATTCAGTACGGTCGTAAGGTTAAGCAACTAGAACTTGGTACACTTAAGTCATTTGCCGAGGCTGTAGAGGCTACAGACGGAATTGGTACCGATCTTCTACAAATTGCTACAGACCTACCTGCTATTGTTGAAACCGCAGTTAAAGCCTCTGGTGAAATTCCTCCTGTGGGTGCTGCTGAGCAGGCTCTTGCTAATCTTACCGAGGTTGCACAAAAGTCACTCCCTCTTCCTGAAATGGAAGTACAGGCGGCTGTCGGAAAAGCAACTGCTAAGGGTAACAAGATTGCAGCAGTTAAAGAATCACTTGACTCTGCTGAGCAAGAAATGGGTGAAATCTTCGATGATTTGGTCCCTACCGCTGATCTTAACGATCTTCTGGAACTTTCCAATGGTATTGCTCAGGTTCGAGCACTATTCCCTCATGTAGCGAATAAGGATGTTCGACCTATTCTTCTAGGTACTGAGTCAATGACCAAGACTCTGGCCTATAAGTACCATGAACAACTAGGTAAGATTAGTCAGGCATATACCAAGGATGAAATCTCTGAGGCGTTCTATCGTGTTCAGACTGGCCATGATCAACTAGTTAGTAATCCTCGGGTCAAGGCTGCGACTGTCGAACTACGTAATGTCATTGATATGGCATTCTCGTCTGATACTAAAATCGGTAAATTGGCTCGAATGGGTATCGATCCTCGCCATATTAATGAGAAACTCGGACATTTTGGGGTTGGAGACAAGTATCGATTCGTCGGAAAAAATTACGACGAGGCTATGGGTTCATGGCGTTCATGGGAGAATGTTGATGACCCACTAGCACTTCTCTCTAAGACTTATGCTGCTGGTATGGGTGCCTATTCAGAAATGCTAATGGGCTCACGAATCAGTAAACTATTTGGTGAAAAAACTTATAAGCCAGGGTTAGTCCGAATTACTGACTCTGGGGGTAGAAGTCGTGTTGCTAAAGTAATTGATCCTAACCTTTACTACCCTGATGACATTGCTAAAGAACTACGGGTGCTTGATAACACACTTAACGAACTAATTAAGCCTGCCAGCAATAACAAGGTCCTTAGGACATTTGACGCTGTCACCCATATGTACAAGACCCAACTTACTATTTATCGTCCTGGTCACCACCTCCGTAATACTTATGGTGACACTTGGCTAGGAATGATGGATGGAATGTTCTCGCCTAAGTGGTATGAGAAGGGTCTTAAAGTCATGTCAGCCCGAGGCGGCGCATACGCTGATTGGGACCCTGAATCACTGGCTAAAATTACTGCTACAGCCGCAGGTAAGCCTGTAACTAAGTTTACCTGGCGTAAGCCGAACGGAACCACCGAGACAGTAGAACTTAATGCCGAGGAAGCCTTTAGGCTAGGATATGCTCATGGCATCTACCCGACGTACCAGATTCTTGAAGACTTGGGGATGGCGACAAACACAGGCTTTGATTTTACTCGGTCTGGTATTAGTGGTGGCTTACGTCATATTAACCCAATGCACTACGCCGAAAAACTCACTAATGGTGGAGTTAAGGCAGGACAAGTACATAAGGCAGCCGGAAAACTTTCTGAGGTTCGGGACCATTACCACCGATCAGCCCACTTCACATACGCACTAGAGAATAACCCTACTGTAATTGCTAATTCCTTTGAAGAAGCATTAGACAAGGTAGGCGTTGCAGCGTCTATGAGGGTCAGAAAATGGCACCCTGACGGCTCTGACTACTCACGCTTTGAGCAGCAGGTAATGCGACGTGGAGTGCTGTTCTATTCCTGGATGCGTAAGGCTATTCCTCTAGTAGTTGAAGCCCATGTAATGACTCCTGGCCGTGCATTGCTATATCCCAAGGCAATGTATGCTTTGGCAGAGGCTAATGGTATTGATCTAGAGAATGGTTTTGGTGACCCGTTCCCGCTAGATCAACTATTCCCGTCATGGATGGAAAATACTAGTCAGGGTCCAGTACTAGGTAATGCCGACAGTGGCTACTTTGGTATGAAAACTGGTGTTCCTAGTGCAGATATTCTTGATGGCTACTTCAACGTAGATAACCCGGGTGCTATTAAGAGTACACTGATGGGTAACCTTAACCCTGCACTCAAAGCACCAATCGAAATCGGTACCGCCCCTAAGGGGGCATTTGCTCAAGATGTTCGACTCGGTGGTGCTCCTGTACCTACATTCGCTGACTACATTACTAAACAACTTCCAAATAGTTCTCTAGTTGAGAATTTAACAGATCGAAGCCTACCTGGAACAAGTGCTGATCCTAAATCTAATCAAGGTTATGAGCCACAACTCAACGTTGGTGGAATAACGCTAGACTCGAACGCAATTGCGGGATTAAACTGGTTGTCAGGGCTAGGAATCTCCGATATGAGTAAACCGTCATATCAGAACTCAGCCCGAAAAGAAAAGCAGCAGGCGAAAGCACAATTCGTCAAGGATAACCGGTAATGGAGACTGATACCTACGCCTATAATCCTCAGGTTAATATGCAACAACCTAAGGATAACCCTTACGATTACCAAGTTGCTATTCGAAATCGTCTTGCCCAGATTAATGACATGGGCACTCAGCAAAATCAGTATGTTCAGCAAAAGGCTATGGCGGACCAACAGAAACGCCTGGAAGCCCAGCGGCAGGCTATGATGGCTGCTGCTAGTCAGCAACAAGGTGCTTCTGTCGGTGGAGATAGTGGTGCAGATTATGGTACTGGTCAAGGTGCTCAGGCTAATAATCCAAATCCACGTTCTGTTGCCCAGGCTTTAGCATTTGCTAAGCAGGCCGCGGCTAACGGAGATTCTAGTTGGTATCGTCGTTGTCTTGCATTTGTTGCTTCTGCATACGGTCTTGCTGGTAGTGGATCAAATAGAGCAATTGATGCGTACAACCTAGCAGCCAGTCAGAAGCGTATTGTAAATAGTGGGACACCTAATGTTGGCTCTGTCGTCTACTGGAATACAGGTCAGGGTAAAGCAGGTCACGCTGCTCTATATGCTGGTAATGGAATGATCTACTCTAATGATATCGGTGGTGCTGGAAGAATTTCTCTAGTACCTATTGGAGATATTAGTAAGAAATGGGGTTCGCAATACCTGGGTTGGTCTGATCCATACTTTGCTTCAAGTCCTAGGCGGTAGACATGCCTTATGACTTTGAGCAAGCCCTACGTGCGAGACTTGCTGCTATTGATGATATGGGTACTTCTCAGACTACTTTTGAGAAGTTTCAGCAGCAGAAAAGAGCGGCTGCTCAAGCCGCACAAAACCAAATGGCTATGTTTAACGCACAGCAACCTACACAGTCTGTAGGTGGTGGCGGAGTTCAAATGCCTGCTGCTAGCGGTAATAGCGCATTTGAAAAGTTTAAGAATGCTATCGGGATGCAAGAATCTGGCAATAACTATAATGCTAGAAATGCATCAGGTGCTACAGGTAAATATCAGATCATGGCCGGTAATATTCCTTCATGGTCTAAAGCAGCACTAGGCTACAGTGTTACTCCACAACAATTCATGGCTCCGGCTATTCAAGAAAAAGTAGCCACGTATTATCTAAATCAGTATTACCAGAAGTATGGCGCGGCAGGCGCGGCTGTTGCATGGTACGCTGGTGAAGGAACCGCTCAGAAGTGGATTCGAGCAGGTGGCGGCGGTTCTTATAACAGTACACAAGCAGGCGGTTATCCTTCCATTAATAGATATGTGCAACAAATTATGGCAAGGATGCGATAACCGTGAATGAATTTATGGCATTAGTTTCCAATAGAGTTGTTGATATTGGAGCAGTGCTCGTAATATTCATCGGACTATTAGCAACTAGTCGGCTTTACACGAAAAGACAACATGATGAGATTGTCAACTTCTACAAAGAAACTGCGTTAACGCTGGTAAAAAACGTAGAAAAGATGATCGAAAATGATGATCTTACTCATTCTTTGCTAAAGTCCATTCTCAATAAAGCCGAAGAATCTGAGGCTAAGAAATGAGTTTGTGGCAAATGATGATCAGTTCGTTTTCAAGAAAAGAAGTAGAAGACGGCCAGCGCCTAAAGGCAAAAGCCGATGAATTAACAATACAGGTAGATGCAAGGATAACACGACGTCAAAAAGTAAAAAGAGAAAATCATTTAGGAACGAATGTAAAAAGAGCGATGGGCGGTTAATATGGAGAGCGCTGTAGCGATTGCAGCACTAGCAGCGATTGGTTTGTTCACAATCGTTACATGGACATTTGTTATTCGGTACCTAAGAAAACCTTGGAGAAGTACCCGTGAGGGTAGAACTCTAATGTTTATGAAAATTTGTCTTGCATTGATTGGTACAATTATATTTGTTTTTAGATTTATACTTAATGGTCCTGAGTATTTTGACTTCAGAGCAGGAATCTACACTGTATTATTCTTAACAATGACCTGGCAAATGATCATGTTTAATAAGTATCTTATGGAAAAGGATGATAGCAATGAACGAGGTAATTCAGATTCCACCGCGCCTAAGGGCGATTCTGTACTATAGCCTAGGCGTTCTTAACGTAGCATTTTTATCTGCCCAGGCTACTAGAATCGGTGATGGAACTTCTGCTGCACAATGGCTTGATTTCGGTCAGCAAACTACAGCAGGTGTTTCTGCACTACTCTTTGGTATGGCTGGTGCAAATGTGATCAGTAACAAAATGATCGCTACACGTACCCGTGGGAGCCTCGGGCAAAACGTAGACTAGACCTTGACACGGCAAGGCCCACCCCTCTTGTATGAGTAGGGGGGTGGGCCTTACCATGCTCACATGGGAGAGCCAACGGGTTACGAGCACTTGACCGAGACTCGTAAGGAATGGTCAGCAAGAGCCAGATGTGGGAAACTTTCGCTTGCTGAATCAAAAGAAATGTTTGAGCAGAAACAAGGAAGGCCGTTGCGCCAACCTCCGTGGAGAGATTTCTGCAACGGCTGCCCTGTAAAACAGAATTGTTTTGCTTACGCTGTAGTACATGAAGAAGATGGAATATGGGGAGGACAAACTAAGCGTCAGCGAAATAAGATAAGTCCACTGGTTCGAACTCAAATGACGGAGCAAGCGATTCGTTCGGGATGGTTAGAGTATTCAGTTGAGATTGTTCTGGCTCCTGCTGTTGACTTTGAGTTTGACTTTCCTGATCTACTTTTTGCTTAAGTTCTGTGTACCATTGTGCTAGATGCCGTAAAGTCTCTGGGTCAATGATAAGCGGGGGCTCCCCACCCCATCTTTCTTTATCTGACTTGGCTCCCCAATCGACTTTGTACCCTGTCTGCTGTCGGAAGTGTTTGTCTCGACAGAGGTTTGAGCAATACCCGACCGAATTGTAATTAGTACCGAAGTACTCTTGGCAGTAAGTACATTGCTTGGTAACAAATCGAGATGGTCTAGCAAGAAAAGCAAGAGCCGCTTCTCCCTGTCGTTCAAGATTTTCTGGGGCACGGTCTAGCCTTTCTGCTGAATGATCAACATAGCCTGACGTATCTACACCTAGCGACGCAACTAGCGCGAGTGCCTTTTGGCGCCTGCGCTCTTTTAATTTATCTGGTCTCATTGTTTAATCTCCGCCATATTGTTACAGATCAAGTAGTAATAACCATGATTTAGTGCTGATTTCCAGTGTGACCTATCATGGCTCCCTCTATCAAGACGCACTTTAGTCCACATTTGAGCAGTAGTTAGAATCTGTGGCGACTGTTCAATTACTTGAACTCCGTTACGTCTACCATAAGACTCAACAATACCCTCAGCCTGTGCAACCTCCATACGTGAGCCTGATTGTTGGAGAGCGAGCCACTTAAACAGTTTGTACTTCTCCATGACGATTAAATCCGGTCGAGGTTCTGCCTCTAGCCAATCAATCAGATCATCATTGGTATGTACTTGTTCCATTTTTCGTGGTTCGCCATCCACAAACACACATAGGCCAGTATGCTTACCTGGGTCTACTGCGAGGAGACGACTCGGCGGCTTTTTCAATTGCCCATTCGTCCTCACGAGTGAGGCCGCGGTATATTTCTTTTCTATACCCATCTTCATCGCCTAACTTTGCGCCTCGACAGTGAGCACAGTCTCTTTGCAAAAGATCAGACTGCTCACAATACTTATCGTCTGATGGCATGTTGGACATTAGGGTTAAATCCTTCGAACCAGAGGTCAGTGTACTTATCACCAAAACCTACACGGAGCCTGTCGAACTTAAGATCACGGCCTTCAATAGGTGCTACACCAGGATATTCTTCACCTGAGAAAATTGCCATTGTCATATGTGGAATAAAACCATGTTCTGACTTAAGTGGTGTATTAGCAGGAGCAAGGATATTGCCATCACCTTGAAGGACACGTTGAAGTTTTGCGCGTAAGTACTCAACTTCAATAGAATCTACAAGTTGTACACTAGCATATCCATCAGGTAAATTAAAGATACCTACACCATTAACTTTACCAGTAGGTGCAAACTCGAATGCAATGAGTTTTAGTCCAAGTTCTACATATGGTTTCATTCCTTGAACAGCGGCTCCTGTGTCTCCAAAGAACCCAAGCGTAAGATGCTCGTCTCCAACAGCATCTTCCGGAATTAGCATTAACGCGATACCAGCCATTATACTTCTCTCCTTTTTCCTTGACTATACATAGGTTTCATTATACCCGACCCGCTAGACTCCCAACCAACAAGTTCACGGTATACAGGGTCGTTTGGTGAACGATATCCTTCGCAAAGAGGACAAGGTTGAGACCGCTTTTCAGATTGTTTAGCAAAACAAGTTCTCCTAGTTATATTATGCGAGTTAGGTGTCGGTCGACACAACACTCGGTCCATTACTCACCCCACTTGTGGAAATCAACGGCAAACTTAACGCCGAACTTTGGCCGCACATCGGACATGATTTCAGTAATTCTACCTCTATAGTAGTCTTCTTTTCCTTTACGAATTTCAAAAAGAACCGAGTCATGCACTGTGAGCAACATACGACAATCGTCAGAGTCGACTTGTTCATAAAGTGCTACCATCCTTGTCTCTACAATATCAGCGGCGCCTCCTTGAATTAGGCTGTTGAACGCCTTATGACCCTCATCTTTGGGATACTGGAAGTGTCTATACCTTCCTGACCAGAGTTTAACCTTTCGTTTGGTTTTGCAGAGGGCACTGGCTCGTCGGCTAACTGCGACAAATTGTGGGTAAGACTTTTGGTACTTCTCTCTAATTCGTTTAGCGTGCTGTTCAGATACTCCAAGTGCATTTTTAATGCGGTTGACTCCCGCACCGTATTGGGTAGAGTAGACAAACGTTTTAGTGTCCTGCCGAGTAAGGCCCACGTTTGGAGACATTTCAGTAAAGATATCTCGGTCTTCCTCGAAGACTTTGAGTAGCGCTTTTTCTTTGGCATATCCTGTCCCCAATCGTAACTCTAGTTGCGCGTAATCTGCTTCCCAAAGATCAAAGTCATCGGCAGGAATGAAGCATTTTTTCATCTGCCCATTCCACTGATTTTCACCCTTCCTAGGGATTTGCTGAAGATTTGGTTTCTCACAGGAACTACGCCCAGTTTTAGTTCCGTGTAATTTATAATTTGGGCGTAGTCTACCGTCAGGTGAGAGAAGTTGCACGTATGGAACGTAATTAGATGACACGGACTTTTGCCAACCACGATACTCAAGCACATACTGCGCGGTAGGGTCTGTAGAACGAACGAGCATTTCGTCGTATTGTTCCATCGCATCTTTATCAAACGACGGTTTCCCTGTCTTTGGTGAGGTCTTAACAACCGGTAGTCCAAGCCGATCAATAAGAACTTCTTTGAGAAAGACTGAACTACCAAGGTTCCCTCCTACAGTATCCACCAGTGATGTCATAATGGTGTCACCTATGGCTGCCATTCGGTTACACAGGTCTACATCAATTCGTACCCCACGCTTCTCCATAGCAATAATTACACGAGTGAACTTCTGTTTGTGTTCCCACCACGCATCAGGAACTTCTGCCTTAAACTGATCCCACACACCATATAGCAACGCTAAACACAGACACGCATCATGGGCTGCATAGATTCGCATATCATCTACTGGAATTCCCTCCCAGCCGAACGTTGCAACCTTAGCCTTAAACGCTCTGTCGTCTCGCTTAGATTCTTCGCCATCTACATATTTCTTAACACAGTTAGTTAGGTTTTTATCGTAAGGTAGGTTCTCATTGATAAGGTGACAGATTAGAAGCGTGTCATAGAACTTACCAGTATATGCAATACCAACAGTACTAAGAGAAACAAGATCGAACTTAGCGTTGTGACAAACGATATAACCAGTGTAAGTTTCCAGGAATTCACGGATATCTTCG
>Ga0193736_1000032_pt1 | contig 30373 bp, 36 predicted proteins | sample L2m1metaG_FD_160566 | JGI IMG/M metagenome (GOLD analysis project Ga0193736, IMG submission 160566) | Soil microbial communities from a riparian zone of the East river system, Colorado, United States - L2m1 | ecosystem: Environmental > Terrestrial > Soil > Riparian zone | place: USA: East River... | reverse complement strand
TGCGCTTGTCAGTCCTATAACTATGAGTGTTACTAGATTTGCGATTACATACTGTATTTTATTAAATGGCATTGCCAAAATTTGATGAAACATCCCATTTTTCCTATCATTCCAAAAAATAGTACCAGCTATTTGACTTCCCTGCATCACATTAAATCCCATCATTCCGGTCGTCAAGAACGCAACATAAGAGATGGATGATGCTCCTATGTTAATTCCTTGATCACCTATTAAGGCAGAATACGCATAACCCATTATGTAAATTTGAAAAACGGGAAATAATATCTGCCATATGAAAAACATTTTATCTATAGCTGCAAAAAGATTTCTATATAGTAAAAGTAAGATCCCCGATACAAAAACGTACTTTTCTGTAAATTTCAATTCATTTTACTCATCTTTTATTAAAATTGTCCTTTGAATTTGCCACTATAGATAGGAAAATCTCTTCCAGTGATGGTGAATTCACCGAAATATTTTCTATCTCCATACCATTTTTAGGGACGATTAGAAATATCTCAGAAATAACTTTTTCAATGTCATTAACCTTGATCTTGATTGCATTCTCACCCTTCAAAGTAATTTCTGGATAAGTGAAGTTAAATTCATCATCATGGCTAACTTTTTTGTTCTCCTTTACTATATCTTTTAAGATATCTACAAAGGGTTCATTTAGGTTGTCCTTGAAGGTAATTTCTATAGATTTATTCATACGACCATATCTTTGTTTTAGTCCAATTGGTGTATCAAACGCGATTATTATTCCGTTATCTATTATTGCAATCTCATCACACAGATATTCTGCCTCTTCCATAATATGGGTAGTGAAAAAAACGGTCAGTCCTGACTTGACATGTTTTTTTATATGGTCCAGAAGCATACGTCTTGCTGAAGGGTCTAGTCCGACAGTAGGTTCGTCAAGAAATAGCAAGTCCATGTCATGCATAAATTCTCGGGCAAGCTGCACTCTTCTTCTCTGACCTATCGATAGTTCATCATTCTTTGAATTTTTAATAGATTCTAGATCAAAAGTTTTCAATATCTCCTTCACTTTATCTTTTCTTGCTTTTCTATCATTTAGACCCCACAACAACCCATAAAGATCAAGCGACCTTTCTACTTTTAGGTTTGCTTCAAAACTAGGATTTTGAGAAACAACTCCAATTTTTCTTTTGATTTTTGATTGTTTCTTAAAAAGATCTTTACCAAATATAGTAATATCACCAGATGTTGGATTAAGAAGACTTGTAAGAATCTTAAGTGTTGTAGTCTTTCCGGCGCCGTTAGGACCTAAAAAACCAAATACCGTCCCATATTTTACCGCAAAGGAGATGCCATTTATAACTAAAGGCTTGCCTTTGCCATATTGCTTTTTGAGATTAGTGACTTTAATACAATTTTCCTTCTCGTTATCTACTAATGGAATGTCTTGGGATGTTTTCATTTCCAGCTAATATCTCACTTCAATCTCTGACTAGACGAGCTTTATCATTCTATTTATTTTGGTTTGCGGCCGTAATGTAGATCATACTATATCCTGCGATAATTTTTGTCATGAGCAAGAATGCTAATGATCCTAATAATTGAGGTGTAAACCAGCTACCTATTAATTTTTCATTTATGTTATTTCTTATTATATTAGCTGGTTCTGCCGAAATTGCCTGGCCTCAGCCTTCATAATTTTGAAATGAAGCATATTTCCATCAAACCTATCTACTAGTTTCTTTGGCATCAAGTATCTACTCTTGTTAATCAGACCTTTTTTTGTAATTATAATGTCATGATTTATTTGTTCGACTTTACCTAAATCGCACTTATCTATCCCGATTGCCCTTTTATTTAGAACTTCTTGCCATCTAATGTTTTGGTTCATAATCTTAGATCCATAGTATTTCTTATATTGGTTGCAAGATTTTGCCTTCAAATTTCGGTTGGTAGATACTCATTTAAATAAATATATCAAATTTAGATCCAAGAATTTCTATGATTTCGTATGAAGTTTGATTCGAAGCCAAGAAAATCAGCAAGAATTAATTAAAATACCTTTTCATATATAGTGGTAGCAGATGAAAGAACTTCGAATAAAATTGTCCCAAAAAGATGAAGAAAACGTTAACAAGCTTATGGAGAAATATGGATATAAATCCGTAGAAGACCTATTCCGATTTCTTGTAACCATATTTGCCCAGAATTATGTAGAGTTTCTATGGGGTATCAATGAAACTGAGAAAAATGCAAAGGATGAATTTTATAAAAGGTATTGAAAAAATACTACAAAAGTACTGCTCAATCCATAATCGTTAAATCCATTATCTTTACAAAAAAATATGCCACCTAAAATTATTGATTGAATTACGCCGTCCTATAATGGCATGAGATATTAGAAAAAACAGTCAGCCTTAAGGACATAACATGAAGTAACGGCCAGTGAGTTTAAACATTCAAAAAAGATTCAGATTTCATTCAATAGAATTTCAAAAAAATTTTATTTTTCGTTCATTTAATATTCAAAAAAAATTCAACGAAATTTTTACGTCGGATACGACCCTTGTTGTCTTAGCGATACGTTTTTTAATATACACTTTTGGAAGCGTTGCTAGGTAGCGACACGTTTTTTAATATACACTTTTGGAAGCGTTGCTAGGTAGCGACACGTTTTTTAATATAATCTCGCAATTACTATAAACGTCCAAATGACATTGATCAACAAGACGTGGCTAAAGCAGGAAATAATAAGATTATTTCTATCTGGCGAGTCCCAAGAAAATATAGCTGTCCAACTTAACATCAGTGTAGGTACAGTAAATAACTTTGTAAACGAAATCATGAAGTCCGATGACACTATTGAATTGCAGCGACAGATTGCTATTATTTCAAAGAAAAGTGGTGTGAGTATCGCGCAGATTGCGTTTAATTTGAGGTGCAAGAATCAGATAATAAAGCAGAACGCCTTAGATGACAAAAAAATGGAGAAATTTCTTGACGCAATGGATGTCTGGTGCAACAAATACAGCATACCTCCTACTGCGCTTGCAGAACATCTCTTTTCCATAATTGAAATTACTCTACGAGAAAATATAGAGCCTCACAAATTGGAGGAAGTAATAAAATCGGGGATTAGCGAATTACGTGAAATAAAGGATGAGATTGAAACTAGTAAAAAATTGCTAGAAGAAACCGAGACTAATGTAGAAGAAGAGCAGAAGAGACTAAAAATCAAACAAAAAGATCTGGATCAGTTTCACCAATTTAGTCAGCTTTTTGAACTTTATGAAATTCCTGAATTCTCCACTAAATATGGAGACATAGTTCACTTACTAATTGATATCAAAAACATGGGATATGATCCTAAGGCTATAATCTCCAAATACAATGGACTTGTAAGCTTGATCGCGGCCAATCAAAAATTAAAAATAAAATTGCAAGAGGAAGAGAAGATACTACGAAATTATAAAAGTAAATCAGATGAAGAGAGGATCAGATGGAAAGATTACGATGATGCCTTTGAAATCTTTACTCGCCTAGTAAAAGCTGGACTCAAAGTGCAAGATATTTTTACTGTAGCACAAATATTGATTAATGATTATACCCCGGACATAATTAGTCAGCTAATAGAGGACATCCATACTTATGGCAGTATCGCTGCCGCTAAATCGAAATTAAAAAGAGAATCAGAAGAGGAAGATGACTTTCTCGTTTGAAAGCTCTAGCGGTAAGAATTCATAGTTTATCCCCATCTATATGCTTTAATATAATTCTTAATCCATAGTTCTAGCAGATAAAAAACTATCACATAACAACGCCGGCTAAAATGCAGAAATACGGGTCCAAATTGAATCTTTATATTCATAACTATATTCAAATTTTACGGGCTCGTAGCGCAGATCATTGGGTATGATGAGCGCAAAATGGATAGCGCGGACGCCCCCTAAGCGTCAGGTCGAGGGTTCAAATCCCTCCGGGCCCGTTCTGACTTTGGTGCTCCTACAGATGTCCAAAAAATATGGTGAATAGGTAAGTTGTCGAAAAAAGTTATCAAAAGTTAGGAACTAGATCGTAATGATAATATGAATCTGTTTTTAATGTTCTTCAATGACAACCCTGCCTGAAAGTATGTCCATTCCTTAACAGAATTTTATTATTCGAAGCCAATAATCTGTATAAAACTTATATTTTTACCTGGACATTTAACTCAGATGGTAACGATTCAAAAAATTGTATTTAGAATCCGGACCGCAAATATTGAAAATGCTGGAACCGACGGGGAGGTGTACATTGGTTTTTGCGGAAGAGAGTTCCATGTTGGTACATCGTATGAAGACTTTGAGCGAGGTGCAGAACGTAATTACTCAGCGGGTATGAGTGCAGTTGCAGGCGAGGTAGACTTACGCGATCCAACAATGAATGATCCAAGAGCCTTTCCTAGACTAGATTCAGAAGATATTAAACAATACCCTGTCTATGTTCGCTTCGAACCTGTAGGCAGATATGACCACTGGTGTCTACAATATATTTCTATTAGTGCCGCAGGTGTTAAATACGAAGCACTTGAACCAGAAGAAGATGCCAGAATCTACACAACCTTGGGATACAAATCAGGCAAGTTCCTTTATTTACATCCTGCAGAATTCGTTCACGGCCAGGGTAAATCAAATTAGTTCGGTTATATTAAGAATAGTCGTTTTAATCTCTACAGTGCCGGAGTAATATTTTCAGTTTTTATAATGTCTTTTCCGTAAGTAAGAAAATGAGAAATTCATGAGATCAAGTTAATGACAAATTAAAATTTTGATTTAACATTGATTTCATAGAGGATATAATATGATTCTAATTTCATAACTCATTTTTGATTCATTGATTGTCTCAACTCAACATTTCTATGATTACGGGGGAATTAAGACACTATCAAACTAATATATGCTACACAAGACATATAACTCCAATGGTGATATTCAGCGTGTTTGTAAGGTGGAATAACGGTCATAACAGGCCTTTCAGAATGTCTGATCCTGAAGTTGACATAGGATTAGTTCCTATAGATGGTAATGATCAATATATGGTAGAGGGTAACGGTAACCGTATAATTACTGGAGTTGAAAATGCACTGGAAAATAGTATTTTTGGAGAGAGGCATAGATGAAACACAAAACGGGGACACGTAAACAATGGCTATCAGCAAGGCTCAAGCTACTAGAAGCCGAAAAGGATCTCACACGACGAAGTGATGAACTTGCCCGGCGACGGCAAAAGCTGCCATGGGTTAGGATAGAAAATGACTATCGATTTGAGACCAAAGAAGGGAACGCATCACTAGCAGACCTATTCCGGGGGCGATCACAGTTACTTATTTATCACTTCATGTTTGGACCAGATTATACGGCGGGATGTCCGGCCTGCTCGGCAATAGCCGACGGTTTTAATGGCTTGGAAGTACATTTAGCTAACCACGATGTTGCACTTTCAGCTGTATCGCGCGCCCCTCTTGCAAAGCTGCAGGCGTACAAGCGCCGAATGGGATGGACATTCCCTTGGGCATCATCACTCGGCAGCGACTTTAATTTCGACTTTAATGTTTGGTTTACCGAGGAGCAGCAGCGTGAGGGAGGCATTGAATATAATTATGAGAAAGAAAAGGCAGCAGGTGATTCACTTGCAGGAAAAACTGCTAGAAAATGGCGATCACAAGATGACCAAGGGCCTGAGGCAGAGATCGCCGCCATGGCAGGGACCGACGTACTCACATATACACGCGAGAGACCGGGCATGAGTGCATTCGTACTAGAGGATGGTGTGGTATATCATACCTATTCGACTTATGCACGAGGTCTTGACGTGCTTTGGGGAATGTACCAATGGCTCGACCGCGCTCCCAAAGGACGTAACGAAACTGGAATATGGTTTCGCCGTCACGATGAGTACGACAAGTCACGAGCAAATCATGGATAGTGGGAAATGTTCTGACCTCTGTTAAAAAATATATACCAAAAGAAGGAACGTCACATAATATTCACCGTCTGAATTGAAAAAATATGGGACTTGGATATTCAGTTATTGATTTTTTGCATATGTCGTCATACCTGTGAAATCTATTGTGATGCATTTCTCATCGCCGACTACCCACGCATTGTGACCAGGTGGAATAATTCCAACATCACCAGGACCAAATTCCTCTTCTGAACCGTCGTCCATAACAACTTTCATTCTTCCAGCTACCACGTATTGAGTGTGTGGTGCTTCACAACTATTGGTTTTTGCTATCGGTTTGACACATTTCTCCCAACTCCAGCCGGGCTCAAATTCGGCTCTTCCAATCGTGACATCACTAAAAGTTGCAATATCTACTTTACCCTTTTCAAATTTTCTTGTTTCATCTGCTCCGCTGATGAGATTCTTCTTAATCATTTCTACCATTGAAATTCAATTCTAAGACATTTTCCATTATTATTAAGTATTTGTAAACAATCTGCAACAAACTTTAGAATTGGCTAAATAAGAAAGAACCTTAATACCTGAAGGGAACTATCTCGATGAACCTTCTCCAATTTTTGCATAATAGTGATTTAGATTCCCAAACAAATAGAGTCCAAAGCTTTGATCTCCAATAGTATAAAGAACCTCGTTTTAGAATCGCTAGTGACTTGGGTAACAATCAGTATCGACGGATCCAAGATTTTGAATTTGACAATATCATTTTCGTTTTGAATCAATTAAATTAAAATATCGTGCAAAATTAATCACATTTGCAAAATGAAAGCGAATTTTAATTCTCCTAAAATTGATGAACAAAAACTGAGCGAATTCATGCTAAAAGCCATGCAAGATATTACAAGCACATTAAGTGCAATGTTGATAATTATTGGAGATAGACTTCATTTATACCAAGCCATGGTACAATTAGGACAACCCATTACATCCGAAGAGTTAGCAAAAGCAACTAACACCAACGAGCGTCTTATTAGAGAATGGTTGGCAAATCAAGTTGCTGGAGGATATATAATATATGATCCAGCAAACAGAAAATATTCTCTTCCTCCAGAACAGGCGATGGCTTTAACTGATGAGGATAGCCCCGTATATATTCAAGGAGCATATCAAGCAATAAGATCTTATTTTAAGGATGAAGATAAATTCGTAGAAATGTTCAAAAGCGGAAAAGGATTAAAGTGGGCTGATCATCATAACGATCTCTTTGAGGGTAGCGCGCTATTTTATAAACCAAGTTATGTTGGTAATTTGGTGCATTCGTGGATTCCATCCCTTCAAGGAGTTGAGGAAAACTAAAGAAAGGATCTAAAGTTGCAGATATTGGGTGCGGTTATGGTATATCAACAATTCTTATGGCCAGGGCTTATCCAAATTCTAAATTTTACGGCTTTGATAACCATGGACCTTCTATCGAAAAAGCTAAACATCAACTAAGAAAGGAGGAAGAAACATCTGGAGTAACGATTAGTAATGTAGAATTTGTAATTGTGTCTGCAAACGATGAGTCAATTGGTAATGATTATGATCTAATTACCTTCTTCGACTGTCTGCATGATATGGGAGACCCAATCGGAGCCATGAAATTTGCGTTAGACTCTATTAAACCAGACGGAACATGTATGATTGTTGAACAGATGGCCAATGAGAATCTAGAAGATAACCTTAACCTAGTAGGAAGATCATTTTATGCTGCTTCTACTCTCGTGTGTGTTCCAAATTCTCTGGCAGAGAACGGTCCAGCATTAGGCGCACAAGCAGGCGAAAAGAAAATAAGCGAGATAGTAAAGACAGCGGGATTCACAAAATTTAGGCGAGCTAGTCAGACACCATTTAATTTAATTTATGAGGCAAAACCGTAATCTGAACGCAAATCACTTTATGGTTCTATTATGACATTATCAAACCAAATATAATATTATTTACTAATCAGAATCAGACAGAAGCTAATTAGTATCTTGAGAAAAAGAGATGAAAAGAGAATGATAAAGGAGAGCTGAATTACCCATTACTGGGTTATCATACAATCTCAACCAAATTCAATAAAGAACGAAAGTACGTTGTTGTTTGGTTTTAAAAAGGAAAGATTTTTTATTGATGTTGAACAATTGAATGTGGTTGAATAAGCGGCTATGGCAAAGTTGACTAATTATATCATTATGTTAGGTCTTGGATTGTCGATGCTTGGTTTGAGTTTTGTTCTGGGATCTGCACCGTCCGCACTCGCACAAGGCACTCAAGGCATAACCATTTCTGCAGGGAATTCAAGCTTCACACCTCTGACAAATACTGATGCAAACCAAATGCGGGTAAATATCGAGTATACTGTTGAAGACGAATCGCTACAGAATCAGGTTATAAATGCAGTAATGGCGGTCTTCGCTCCTAACGGAACGCTGTTAAAAACTACTTCATTTCCGAGCGGTTTTACTGCTCAGAGTGATGGAGGTACCGAAACACTTAAGACCACTTTTCAAGACAAGTCGCTGACTAGCGTAACGGCTAATGTTACATTAACGGATATAACAAAGTCAAAGTCAATCTCAAACGTGCTTACCATCAATCTTGATCTTGAAGAAACACCAACTGTAGGGTCACTTCTGGGTGCAAGACCCCAATTACAAAATTAAACTTACTTTACTTTTGTAATATCGGGCGCGTTCGTAGTGTTCATAAGACTCTTCAGAAGGTGTCTCTAAAACTCATGGCGTTCTTCATATTGATGACCGCATCATAACAATTCAATCCTATTGCTCGTATCTACAACTGATTATATACTATACTGAGGAATAATAAGGATAGAAAATGTCTGGGGATTTTGTTAAGGTTGCTGAATCAAAAGAATTAGGGCCTTCATCTATGAAAGCAGTGGAACTAGATGGTGAAAAAGTTTGTGTTATCAATGCAGAAGGGAATTATTATGCCATAGGAAATGTGTGTACTCATGTTGGCGGGCCATTGGATGAGGGAACACTTGAAGGATTTGAAGTTCAATGTCCGTGGCATGGATCAAAGTTTGATATTAGAACTGGTGAGCCAACAAAGCCTCCTGCAACGAGGGCAGTACCAAAATATGAGGTAAAAATAGATGGTGATAACATATTAGTAAGAAAACAAAAATGAGAATTGGTACACACATTTACAAATGTGTTAGCCAGATATGTTAGTTAAACAAGTATTATACACTCATTTGAGAACATACATTCATTGTTCCATACATAACGGCAACTTTCCGTCATGCTTGTTTCGGTATTCATCCAAAAGGTTCTCTACTATTTTATCTGCTGTCTCTGTATTGGCATAGCTGAACCTAGCGCTATCGTTGATGCAAGGATTTGTTAGGTCTTGTATAAGGGATTGTCTAAGGTTCTTGGTACTTCCTATAAATAAAATCTTCATATTTGCATGTAATTTATAGACACCTTCCGATAGTGGAACTTCATCAATGCTAGTACGATTGAAATCTATCCACGATGACCATTCTAATAACTGGATATCGTCACGACGACTCACAGGTTGTTTAAGAGTTCTGGGTTTTTTAATGTATAGGTGTATCCTGCTCTCAAATTGATCTGAACCCCGGGGCTTCAGGCCTGCTAAATATTGTCTATTCCTAGCCAAATACTCGTTGAAATTGGTATTAATACAACTTAATCTTTCTAATAAACGTGCTAACATTACTTTTTCTAAGAACCAATTGAATGCTATATGTTTGCTGGACCTTTCGCTCCTTTTCAACTCGTAATGATATTCCGGAACATTAAGTTCATCGGTAACAGCTGGTCCGCATGTTGCATCAGTGCCATGCCCCACTTCACTTCCAGGTGGACTATTAATCTAAACTCGCTTGCCTGAAGGAGTCATGGGACCGGTCAGAGATTACACCCCGATGAATGTTGGGTTTAATTTTATTTTTTTCTTTTTTATAGCGGACCAGTCGTGGTGGGTAAATCAAGGGCAACTGATACGAAATAGGAGACAATCCATATAATAACCGCAACAATTACAGATCTAGTCCAACTAAGGCCATATATTCCCCTTAATGCAAATAACCAAGCTATGCCTCCAACTACTGTTGCCAACAATCCATGACCAAAGAGATAGTATGTAACAACCCAAACTAGCGTTCTATTAGAGCTGTTATGAATGCTTTTCCTATGTTTGTCCTTTCTCTAAATAATTTAGTTACAACGAAAATTATAATCGTCGAAATGACTAGACCTATTACGAAAATGACGGCCGGATCATCTAATTCTAACGATGCCATTACGATCTAGATTGTTATGAAAAGGATGAATAGTTGAATAGAATTCTTCCTCTTTTGCAAGAGGAAAACAAATCCACCTTTTCCACCATTCAGTTTACCTCTGTTTTACTTCACATGATATAAAATTCTTGAGTGATTTTTAGGAATGTTGGTCACCAAAAAAGCATCACTTTTTAGTAACAACTGACAAGAAAAGACAGGAGATTAATAATGGATAAATTAACGAGAAAGAAAACATTTTCCAAAATTCTTGTAGCCATAAACGATTCCAGTAAAGCGGCAGATAAAGCAGTGTATTATTCAACTAGAATTGCCGAAGATTATGACGCAATACTGGTAGTCATTTACGTAGTCCAAACACAGATCAATTTAGACACTGCAACTATTCCAAGCCATGTAATTGATCTTAAGAAGCAAGCGCAAGCATATCTTTCTAAAATATCGGAAAAAATACATCATAAACACAGCGATACAGGAAATATTATAAAGGTAAAAACCGATATTATCGCTTCAAATAAAATTGCTGATGCCATTGTAAACTATGCCAAAGACAAGCGTATTGATTTAATCGTTGTTGGACCCAGAGGAAAATCTATACTCAAGAGTCTAGTATTAGGCAGTGTTACTTCGGATGTTGTAAGACTAGCTAATTGTCCGGTATTGACTGTGAGATAGATACAGATACTTATGAATCCAATTACATTCAGACGTCTAATCCTTGCCTTAACTATAGTATTTCTAAGCGCCATCTTGGTCGCAGTCATTTCGGGTAAAATTCAATGAATGATTAATATCAAATAAACCAAAATTGATATTAATTTCTACTCCTATATGTTGGAAGGTAAAGTACTTTTTATAAAGAAAGTAGAAATTTCTAATTTTGACTAATCTGAAAAATCAAATTCGCCCCGACGTCTTTGTCTTGGCAATTTAATCTTGATTGTTAGTATCATTTTCATTATTATTAACATAAGGTATTCGGACCCAAAAAAATTAGTTCACATTCTTGGACCTCAGAGTTTGACGATGAAATTTTATTGTGTTTTATTCAGGATCAAATTTCTATTTATAGAGTTTGACATTGGCGAAGTCTTGTTTAAATCTGTAAACAACACAATAGCAGTGATTGATTTTGGGGAAGTATCTGGCAGACTGGTAACAAATTGCTGAAATCCAGTTTTATCTGCCTTAAATCCATTGGGAATTGAAGTTGTTTTAATTAAAGTTCCGTTATCTGTAGATATTTCCATGACTCCATTAATTTGCTTACCAACCGTTTCAGAGTCAGAAACAGAATAAGTAGTGGTGAACTTAACTTGAAGTATGTTTTTGCCTGGAAATATTAAAAACTGGGCGTCACTAAACTTGAGATCAATCTCCTTGCCGTGGTTAGCAAATATTGATTGCTGTAAGATTGGAACAAAAAATATACTAATAATGAGAAGCACAATAAAATTCCTATGAGTCCTTGTTTTTTTAGGCCAATTCATTATTACACTCACATTTTTTATTGCTGAGAATAGAATTTAATTCAAACCGATATATTTAGCTTTTAAAATAGTGATTAATTAATTTGTTATGAACATAAAACCATTTTACAAACAATGTTGTTCCAATTTCTCCGAAAGTCGTAATCATTCTCGAATATCTCCTATCGAATTATAATACAAACGTTGAGTATACAAGGCATAAAGTCAATTGCGTCGGTGGGATTTGAGTAGACAGTTCCCACCAACGAACGTATGATGGTTGAGATATACGTTTTGCGTTAATTACGTACAGGCAACAAGATATAAAATGATTAAAGTATAGGCCGCCATGGAGATTTGTCATCTTTAGGTCTTTTTTATATTATCAAGTTCATGATAAAGTGTATTGAATACTTTTGCCGGAAGGAGACCGTATATTCTTGTTGCACTTGCGGTAATCTCGGCATACGCAATGTTCATTTATCTCCAATCATTGCATGAAGAAAATATTTCTAATAGGCTTCTTCAAGAGCAAAAAGCTCGGCAAGAGCTGTTAGTTCAGAGCATTACTCAAAATATTGGGTCAGACTTGGATAGGTCTTTGCAAAGAATAAAGGCTTTATCCGAAACACTCCGACTAAGTATTCCTTTAGGACATGATTTGCTAAACCAAACTCAGACAGTGTTTTCAGATATCAGGTCAATTGCTCCATTTGACGAATTATTCATTGTCTATAGGGATGGCACCGGCATTAAGATGCTTGGAGGATCAGTTAGCAATAATACTACAAAGTCCTTCGCCGTGACATCATTTAACATTACAAATAGCGAGAATGTTTTCACAAGTTTTATTCAAGATTCATTTGCCGAAAAAAGAACTCAATTATCATCAGGTTATAACATTGATGGCAAATGGAAAGTAGCTATCACAGTTCCAATTTTTGATTTCAGCAGGAATGGTTATGTTGGTTTGATAGGGATTAGCATCCCAACCTTAGACCTAGTTGAGCGATATGGTAACGTGTTAGATACTACCACATTGAGACTGGTTTTTTATGATAAAAACGCGACACTCCTGGCGGGATATCCTTTACCGAGAAGTGTTATAGGAAAGAGCTTGTTTTCTCCAGAGAACCAAAAGATCATCTCGGATAGCGGAAGACCCTTAGTCAATGATATGTTCCGTAAAATCCTATCAGGACAGGTATATACTGCAGAATTTGACATAGGCGATGGCTCAAGACTCGTAAGTGGTAGTCCGATTTATGTAGAGTCTAAACCAATATACTATCTTAATATTCCTACTCCATTTTCTCAAATTCTGTCCCCGGTTCAGGACCTGTTGCATACTGAACTGCTATTGAACGTAATTGTCCTTCTAGCGTTTACCGCAACTATGAGTTATCTAATTTTTATCATGTCGCAATGGGGAAACAAGATGAACAGAGAAGTTAAAAAGAGGACGCATGAAATTGAAGTTGCTAATAGCTCGCTTAGTGAAAAGGCAGTAGAAATGCAGAGATTAAATACAGACCTAAACAGAGCAAACCAAAAGATAAAGGTAGCATATGAGAATTTAAAGAAACATGATAAACTTCAAAAAGAATTTGTCAACGTAGTTGCTCATGAATTGAGGACTCCTGTGCAATCTATTATGGGATTCGTAGAAATGATGGATTCAAATCCAGAAAATAGAGATGATTATATGGAGCGATTAAAGCGTAACACGGCAAGACTAGAAAGACTAACGACAGATACCTTAGATATTGCAAGGATAGAAAGCGGCACTTTTCGAATATCCAAGGAGAAAAGTAACCTTAGGGAATTGATAAAAAATGCAGTAGACGACTTTACCTTTACTATTCATAATGGGAAGAGAGGCAATAAACTCCAAGTAATGTATGATAAAGACAATGAAGATCTATCCCTAAATGTAGATAAATCCAGAATAGCTCAGGTTCTCTCTAATTTATTATCAAATGCGAATAAGTTTACTAAAAATGGATACATAGTTGTTAAAGTAGCCAAGTTAAATCAAGAAAGAGAAATAGAAGTTAAAGTTATTGACAATGGTCAGGGAATTGATAAAGAGATTCTACCAAAATTATTCGACAAATTCGTCACAAAGTCGGATACTGGCACAGGTATCGGCTTGTACATTTCAAAACAAATAATTCTTGCTCATGGTGGCAGAATTTGGGGTAAAAATAACGATAATGAGAAAGGCGCAGAATTTGGGTTTAGCCTTCCATATGTCTAAGCATTAAAACCCATAATAAAGAGACAAATAGATCTTGCTAGATAACGCAGGTAGTTAAGAAAGATTAGTTCTAAATGAGGAACTTAACTAACTCTTAATTACTATAATTTAGATACGTTCCGTAATTAAGTTATTATGTCTTCTATCTAGCATCCCTTTCGGCTTCCTCTATGATATTAATTATATCCTCGTCAGTCAATGATGACTTGATTCCTGCTGACCTTTGTATACGCTCCTTTAGCTCTTCTCTTGCCTGTAGCACCATTCTTCTTGTCAGATCCCTTTCCATCTGTGCTGAGCCCATGCTTTCAAGAAACTTTGATTCACGAAGCGTGGATTTTTTTATGGATTTACGTAGCTCTATGTCCTCAGATACTGAAATCGCACAAGAGTAAAGCGCCAGTAGTATCATATATGTTGATAATCCGTATAGTGACATCGTTGCAAGACCAAATGGAGGGTATAAAGTATTTGCCAAAGTGCTCTGACCTGCGCTGAAAAATAGTAGGAAACCAAATCCACACATTATCAGGTAGTCTCTAACAGTCATATTTTCATGAAAATGTCGGGCAGCGACAACAAATCCTATGTAAAACAAGATTCCTCCTGCAGTAGAGTTTAAGGAAGTATAGAGATCCCAGTAAAGCGCGCCGAGCTCTGTATTAGGTTCATATAGATTATAGTCGTCCAAATAGGTACCTGCAAAATATACTAAAGGAAGGCTTATCAACATCCAGTACTTGACCTTTCCCATCTTCTGAGAGTAATGATACAAAAGTAATGCCGTAGCAACCCATTTTAAAAGAAAGGAAACAATATCGGCATAATGATACATTTTAGCAAGTTCATACCCTAGTGAACCTGGCTTTGACTTTGCCGAGGGAGTTACATCAATGGAAATATAAGCGGGTTTTTCCACAAGCCGGTTAAGACTACCTGTTAAAAAAATAGCTGATGCAATGACCACGGCTGCAAATGACAAGCCATAAATCAAAATTACTACTGAATTCCTATTTGATTTGTACCATGAGAAAAATATGATGGTAAAGATTCCCATAAGACCAATAGTCAAACCATATGTTACCGTAGTAACTATTGTTAGAGCTATGGGGGAGTATTGTTGAGTAGTGACTAACTGGATCAGTACAAATACAAAAATTGATACTACCAAGTATTGAATAAGAAATACTATATTATATGAAATGCGAAGATATGCAGCCTTCTTACGAATTTGACTGCTCTTGTGTCTAACAAATTGTAGAATGTATAATTGGCCACCAATAACTACAATTCCCATACAAACAAATAATGGAACGCTGAACCCTGAAGTCTCCAGATGGGAACGCATTTCAGAATTTTGATTAAGGCTCGTATCTATTACAATCAGGGCAAGAACAGTATAGACTATTATATAGATCTTGGTAGCGTTGTCGACTGAGCCAAATGCAAGTTGGTTAAAAAATTTGTTAAGGAAAGATATCGTAGTAATCCCAGTCTTTCTCATTCCCTTAATAGCACCTCAATAAAAAAAGGTTAGAGTCGCAGAAAGCTGCTTATAGTTCTGTAAGCATTTGACTTTCTCTGTCTATTAAAATCCTGGTTCTTCAATACCCGATATGTTCCCAGTTCCATTTGTCATGTTTGTGTCTGTCGTATTGGCAGCACCCATCGTCAAATTTCCGGTCAATGTTCCATTATCTTCCTGTGCCGTTGCTGAAGAAATAATAGTCAATCCTGCGAATGCTACTGCCGCTAGGGTCGTTACGAGTATAGCAAAGATACCCAACAATGCTTTATTGTTCATCGCTAAGTTAGAGGTATTTCATTCTATATAAGTAAATCATGGAGTTTTTCACTCTCTACAGTTATTTGACTTGAAGGTGAATACTGAAATGATTCCATATTTGATGATATACGAGTTAATCATAGGGGTTTCAATATTACTGTAAATAGGAATAATTACCCTTAACATGTATCATTTATCTCCGTTATGTTGGCTTCCTTAGAGTTAATCGTCAAGGAGGCTATATGGAAAAAATTCATCATCTTAATCCTCTGGATAAACAGATGTAAGTTATGAGATAAAAGCTGATTCCTGATAACAAATCAGTTTTTTGTTGGACTCGGTCCATATTTTAACTAAAGTTAGTCGTTTCTTAGACTAATTATCATTTTCTCACAGTGTTCGTCTGTCCAAACGCCTACACCTTGTAGCTTGTCTTTCCAATTTCCATCGGTTCTATCTGCGCAGACGTCTGTCATTGCATTAAAGTACGCCTCTGTTACTGCGGCATTATTGCTTTTATCAGCATTTTTGGTTGCTTCAGTAAAATTTACATTACTTATAGCAAAACCCGCATTATTCCTCAAATCAGCAACGTATTCCTTTTCTAATTGTACATCATCTTTAGTACCAATACCATGTCCGGATACATATGTATCAAAATCATAATTTAGTACTTGGTCATAAGATTGAATGTATGAGGGGACGTGGGGTGTTGTAGCAAGATGTTTCCAAGGTGTTCCTCCTGGGGAAAACTGATCAACTGCCATTAATATTTTATGTTGTGGAACATAAATGAAAATATTTCCGTTCTGATGATAAGGACCACCATAAGATAACTGCAAAGTTGCATTTCCTAGGGTTATTGTTGTTTCATTATCAAATATTTGTGTTGGTAACGGTCTTTCAGTATCGTTTGCCATTTTCAAGAAATTTAAAGTATCTTCTTGTGCAACTATTTCTATTCCTGCAGGAAGCGTATGGGCACCTCCAATATGATCTTTATGGGCATGACTATAAACCAGATACTTTATGGGTTCGTTAGTGACCTCAGCTATTGCTTCGTTTATCTTTTCGCCTATGCTAGGAGGGACATCAACCACAATGACACCATCTCCCGTTACTAAAAACATACTATTATAGCCTGTTGAAGAAACTGCATACGCACCTCCTCCCATCGCCTGTAATTCATATCCCTTTTCGTTTGCCATTTGCGCCCGAATAACATTATTCTGATTTGTAAAACCAATTAGTGAAACAAAAATCAAAAGGATACCTGCTACAAATAAGCCATTTTTACAGGCTTTGTTTACTGTTAATCTGGACTTCATTGCTATTCTGATTGAGTCTAAAAGATAATAAAGTTTGTGAGAATAGACAATTTTGATTAGATTTATCAATCTGTTGTATATCAAAAATGTAATAGTATAGTATATTGATAGAATGTGGATTTGGATACGGCCAAAGCAGATTCTATGGTGCAATTAGAAAGGCATAAAGCTAAGTTCATCCTGATTATATGACATACATGAGTGTGAAAATCCAGATTAAGATCAACTCAACTCCATTTCTGAAATCTATTCAATGTTGCCTTCTTTTCTTTAATTTGGATAATTATTTGGTAAATGTCTATGTATGAAGTCGAATCACCATCTTTTCTTGAGATTCCTGCCTCGTTAGTAGAACAGATGTTACAGAAAACTAACGAAATTGGAGGTATACTGCAAAGCTCAATTCATGAGATTAATCGAAAAAGACAGAAATTTCGTCTACAACTAGAACAAACAGGATTACTGGATAATGATATTAGATTTAGGAATATTGACCAATTAATTTCAGGTGGTGTAGACGGTGCATACGCTGTAGATCGTCTCTTGGGAACGGATTTGCTTTTTGCTGCAGCTGTGGCAGTAAATGGTATGAACGAAGAAAATGGAAAGCGTATCCTCCCAAGTCATGATGTATTTGTCAATCCTGAAAAGCACAATCCTGAAAATATGATAGCAGCAAGAGCGATTATGGTAGAAATGGAAATCAAATTAGCAGCAAATGCACAATATGATATAGTGTACCTAGATGGCTCTCTTACAACAGCACTAATCCATATGTACAAGGCTATCAGTTTCATTGAAACTCTCAATACAAAATCTTCAGAAAAAATCAAGGAAGATTTCAAAGATTTTTTAATTTCTTATAAGAAAATTTTGGAGTTTAAAGTCACGGATAGATACTATCTTGGAATACCAAAGTATACTTCAAGGAATGACATAGGTAAGAATCTTCACTGGCCCGAAAATTATGATGATAGAGCAATCCTCACTTTGATATTAGATCCTGGAGAATTTACACGTCCAAAATTATTTACAAGTGAAGAAGGATGGCACATAAGATTACCATACGAGGACGAGGAGCTAAAGATTTTGATGCAAGATGTAATTTCGGGAATAAAAAACCTTTCAGTTATTTACTACAAACCACATTCTTGGTGTCCTGCACTAAGGATTGAAATGCCATTAGCAATTGCTCGCGATGAAAGGAAATTAAATACTGTTTTGTACAACATAAAAAATCAATGCCAGACCCCTTCTATAATGGAACCATTTCCACTTTATATGGCTGATAGGATAGCCAAGCACATGGCTCCAGCTATTCCCGCCTATAAGCAAATAATAATGAAACAGATGACCGAACTATCGGATAACAATGAAAAGGATATATTTTTTATGATGCATTCATACAGAACTGATGGTGGATAGTGGTTTTGGAAGTAGGTTTGGAAAATTCCATAGACAAAAAGATTAATTATTTTCTAAAAAATAGTTCCATTATAGGAACAATTGGCTCACCATCTTCAACAATCGAACTTGCACTTGACATATTGGAATCCTCCGTCACAAGACAGCTTGTTGGAGAGTTGGCTATCTTTAGATATTTACAGGATTCAAAAAATCATTACGCAATAGGTCAAATTATAGAAATTGTCCTTAAGAACTTTTTATTAGAGGATCCTACAATAAAGTCTGTAGCAAGAAAAAGAGGCTCTGTTAATCCTATTAGTGGGATACAGGATGTTCATATAGGTAAGCTACTTTGTAGCGCAATATTCACAAGTTCCGATGATCTAATCGAACCCAGTTTATTGGGTACAGTACCACCAACAGGAACGTATGTTTATCAGGTAGATGATGACATTTTAAGTACCATTTTAGAAAAGCAAAAAAATAGCTTGCTCTATTTGGGAAATAGTTATGGTTCCAAAACCAAATTGCCAATGTGGTTTAAGCATTTTGATTACGGTGAAAATGGTGCAGGAGAGGCCTACCATCTTGGAATTTTTGGGATAACCGGATCCGGAAAATCAACGCTGGCAAAAATGATTCTGACAGCATATTCAAAATTCCGTCAGATGGGTTTGCTGGTACTAGATCCTGTTGGAGAGTTTTCTAAAAGTTTTGCAAATGATAATAGTAGTAACACATACAGGGAATATCAGAATTCTGATTCTAATTTTGATATGAAAAAAATAATGAACTTTCTAAATAAACAGGTCGTATCAATAAATGTTAGAAATCTTGTTCTAGATAGATGGTCTTTGTTCGAAGAGATCTTACTTGAGTCACAAATCTTTCATCAATTAACAATTAAAGGTCCGAATAAAGGGTTTGCTGTTGATGCACTGATACCTAAGCTTAGAAACAAAACTACGTTGACTAAATTGATAAAAAGGGAATCATTTGATCTTTTCATGAATGAATTGCGGAAGGAAGAGATTCAACTTCTCATATTCTCAACCCCAGAACCAAGAAAGAGACTTAATAACTTAGTTTCTAATATGGATGAAAGAAATTTGGATAATTTATATTCTCAGTATTGGGTTCCAATTTGTAGTCTATTTGAAGACAGACCGGGGGCCGTAACAATTGATGATCTTTTAGAGAAGTTCTCTTGGAAATTGAAGCCACTTATTGTTGTGGATCTTTCTGAACAAACTGCTCACAATATGCAGCTAAGATATTGGAATGAAACTATTCAGTCATTAATACTAAAGAGATTGCTTAAAGGTCTGGTCAGTCTGGGTGAAAAAACTTGGCAGAAGAATACTTCCTTAAATACGCTGGTAGTTTTGGACGAAGCCCACAGATACGCAAGGAAAGATGAATTCAGCGACTCAAATCTTGAACAATTGAGATCAACTTTGCTTGATGCGGTCAGGACCACTAGGAAATATGGATTAGGGTGGCTTTTTATCAGTACATCATTATCTAGTATCCACAGAGATATACTTCAGCAGTTACGAATCATGTTCTTTGGATTTGGACTCTCACTAGGTAACGATCTGGTCACACTTAGAGAACTTGTGTCGGATGAAAAAGCTATCGATTTGTATAGGACATTTACCGACCCTGCAAGTTCATTTAATTCAAAGAGCAGAAAATATTCATTCATGACTCAGGGACCAGTTTCGCCATTGTCATTTTCTGGCGCTCCATTTTTCTTCAATGCCTTCAACCCTAATTCTTTCATAAAGGAAAACAAATTAGACATAAAGTCCTGAAATGGCCAGATAGGATATGTAGGATGATTGAAACTCTTTTAGTTGTATAGAGAGAACAAGCTTACAGAACTAATTTTTTGAAGATTTGGAAGACGCACGATACAATTGAGTATAGTCACATTGTCTCGTTTAGTGTATATATTTATAGTATGAATGGGTAATAATATTGAAATGCAAAAAATTAGTCCATGTTTATGGTTTGATGATAACGCTGAGGACGCAGTGAAATTTTATGTATCAATATTTAAGAATTCGAAAGTTGGTAACGTTACTAGATATGGAAAGGAAGGGTATGAGATTCATAAGAAAAAGGAAGGTAGTGTAATGACAATTGATTTTGAAATAGAGGGACAGAAATTTTTAGGTCTGAACGGAGGACCAATATTCAGGTTTAATGAGGCTATCTCATTTCAGATCTATTGCGATACGCAAGAAGAAATTGATTATTACTGGGAGAAACTTACCGAAGGCGGTGATAAAAATGCGCAGGTATGTGGATGGTTAAAGGACAAATTTGGACTCTCATGGCAAGTTGTTCCGATTGCTATGATAAAGATGCTACAGGATAAAGATTCAAAGAAAACCGAAAGAGTCATGAAAGCAATGCTACAGATGCACAAGCTTGATATCGACGCCATAACAAAAGCATATCAAGAAGAATAATTCTTGTATAGCACATTTGACCATATTGAGCAAAGATATAGCTCTAGAAAAGAAATCAAAAGAAATTAGGTCGGGTGTAAACACGTATGAGATGACGGTAGATATTCATGCTTTAGTATTTGTGCAATAACAATTTACTACATTGATTAAAATGGTTATTAAAGACATCGTATGGTAATTAGTGTCAATTGTATCGCAAAATTAAGTTCTCAAACCAATTTTTTGAGTTCCATCAATGTAAATCTACTAGAAAAGTTTTATATAAGAAGATATTTAATATCAGATATGTTCAACTTTGCAAGATGTGAATTATGTGAAAAGAAAACAAATTCAATAAAATACTGGTTCGGAAGTATGACATGCCCAAGGTGTTATGATTTGCAAAGGTCAAACCCCCAGACAATTTTAGTAAGCAACCTTCAGGACTAGAACAAATACTAGCTAGAGATCTAACTTCATATTATTTGAACAGACAACAGCGCATGCTATCTCATTTTAAAATTCTAAATGACAATATGGAAATAGCAAATATTACTATAGAACTAACGAGAAAAGTTATTGACCCAAACAAGCTATACAAGATTCCACAAATAGTCAATCCAATAATAGTTGCCTAACTGCAAGTCCTTGCATCGCACCCGGGTAAATTGTTCCTGCGGGAAATGAAAGAATCATAAAAAATGGTACATGAGACCGTTACCAATTGCAAATACTGTTGCAGATCTATACAGTAAAATAATATTATTAAAAACGAACAAGACAAAAATTATTCCCAAAATCATGTTGCCAATTATTACAGCATTTATCCATATGGAAAACAATACTGGCCAAATGAATGCAAAATTTGTATAACCCTTAATAATTATTTTTGCTAATTCTTGTATATGGATTTTAGAAACACAAAAGCTTTTTCCAGTTTTTCAGTTAAGGATTTAGACGAAGCAAAGAGGTTTTATGGACAAACCTTGGGACTTGAAGTATCAGAGTCTGATGAAGGTTTAATCTTGCAAACTAAAGGAGGTATTGATGTATTCATTTACCCCAAACCCGCTCATACTCCTGCAACTTTTACTGTACTTAATTTTGTAGTTGATGACGTTGATAGAGCAGTGGATGAACTCACCAAGATGGGAATTCGTTTTCAAATATATGAGAAAGGTGAACTAAAAACGGATGACCGGGGAGTTTTCCAGGGTAAACCGAAGATAGCATGGTTTAAAGATCCTGCAGGAAATTTCTTATCCATCCTTGAAAATGATTCTTAGAGAATCTAAATTTTTGCGATTTTGATTATTCATGTAAAATTGAATTAATTCTTTCAATAGGATTCGGATTGAAATTCACTTCCTAGTGGTTATTCTAGGAATGTTTCAACTCAGAGTAAAGATGTTATATTACATTCCAGACTTGATCGATTCTTCTTTACTTTTCTTAATTATTATTGCACTCAAGATTACGAAAGCGATTTGGAAAGCTTCAATAGCAGCGCTATTCAGATCTATTGGATGTCCGCTTCCAGGTATGTATATTATCCATAACACGATCAAGACTATTGTTCCACCTATGCCGATATAATACCAGGGCATTATCCATTTCTTAACAGTGGGCAAAATCCAGAAAATCTGGGCCAGACCAGAAGCTACAAAGAATACCGTTACCTCAGGTGTCATTTGACCAAGAAACATTGGAACAAGAGCCAAATGTAGTACTCCTGCTATAAGCGTAGATGCAGCAGCACCATAAATTAGCAATTTAGATATCATATTTCATATTCATTACAATTTACCCCACAAATTACTATATCGGTATAAAATGGATTGGAATGATTTTTCTCTACACGTATATCGTCAATTTCCAGAACTCTGACCTTCTCTAGGGATAGTTATTTCTCTACAGAACAGAGAACAAGATTTTGTATAACTATGTACGAACTGCTTAAGCTCTGCCGTTTCCTGTCATACTGGAAACCTGGTTTTACATCTCACCTAATTGGCTTTCAGGATTTTTGGCCTCGACTCTGTACTTACATGTAATAACAACAGTTTTGAATCTTCATAATGTCAATTATATCAAAAGAGGTATCATTTCTTTGCGTCACACTTAATTCCAAATTTAATTACATCAACTTTTTATACTTCGCATTGCTACTCTAAAGAAATGGTTAAAGACAATACGACCCTGCCATTTGAAGTAACATACGCACAGGAGCCAGGAAAAGAATCGAGGACTATGAAGAGACTTGCTGTACTCGTTAAATCGGAGAATGTCAGTGATATCATTTCTTCACTAAAAGAACTAAATCTGGAGGCCACAATCTACGATGTAAAGGGAGTAACCAAAGATAAAGAAAGGGTCGCGTCAGGTAGAGGAAGTGGTACAGTTGAACTCGCGTATAATTCTAGAAAAGTTATTGCTACTGTTGTTAATTCCTCGGATGTAGAAGAAGTGGTAAGTAGAATGAAGAAAGGCCTAGCAGGGAATAAAGCAGTTGTTATGATATCCTCAGTGGATGATCTTGTTTTGATCTAAACCCTCTTTAAATTATTGATTCTTTTTTTCCTACATCCTAGGTTAACGAGTTAATACAAATTAAGTAATGCATAGAGGCGATTTAATTAACTAATATTACAGAACCTACAGTAAAGAGTATGCAAGTGCTGGTTGTACAAAGTAAAGCGTACTTTAATTTCATAAATTCACTACATTCCGACTATACGAAAACATCGTACAAATTCTGTTTAGAGAAATTTCTAAATCATTACAGAATCGATTTATTATCGTTCTTAAAGTTACCGCAACAAGAGATGTCAAACCTTATTATAAAATATTTGGTTGATAAAAAAGTCTCAAGGCAATACAAGAATCTTATAACTGCTACGCTAAAACACGCTTGTGAAATTAATGACATTGTATTAAACTGGAACAAAATAAAGAAATTTACTAATAACTCGGAGAAAACAGGAAATGAAACCAACGGACGAGATAGAGGTTATACGCATGAAGAAATTCAACTTTTTTGACTCTCAAGGCATCATTTAATATACTACATTGTCGGAACTGGTTTCTTTTTCTCAGGTATGGTTCCAGGAAGGCTTACCTATTTATCTACAAACTTGAATGACTTTACTATCTTTTCAAACTCTAGTAAATATTTTTTAAAGTCTTTTACATTCGCCATATATCCTATCAAATAAGGCTGTTCGTTGTTCATAAACATATACTCCACAAACTTAATGCCACTGAATGATGTTATTCCATCGCCCTGAATCTTTACTGCTGCTTCATCGTCAAGAGTTACATTCTCTTTGGAGGTGACATTCATGCCATCTTGTATATTGATTTTGTATTTTACATACACATCGAAGCCAGCGTTCTTAATTGGAAAGTTCCTATCCTTAGTAAACGAGGCGAATGCACCTTCATCTTTTATTTTTTCACTTAGCGGTTCGCTATGATTGACAAGAAGTACCCCGAACTTTGTTGGAGTTAATGCTATCCCCGAAAATATTCCCTGCTCATATGTCCAATTGTCCGGTATGTCTATTGAAAAATCAGTATTATTTACGACTATAGCACTTACATTAGGGATTGAAAATAACGCTACTACTGCTAGAAGCGTTACAGCGGGAGCAACTAGAATTAAACAGTTCTTCACAGTGATTGCTTTACTACCTGCCTAGATAATACAATACCACTTGCAACGGATAATGCGGTAACTAATGCTGACGAGAATATGGAAATTAGAATATATGAGATCTTTCTGCACTGTCTACAAAAATCCAATGACACCTGTTAAGAATGCATGCCTAATAAATTCGCCTGTCGAAGACCTAGAAGAAGATTGGTCTTCTTTAAGGAAAAAAGAACGTTTTTGTATTTTAATTAGATATTCTTATTGCTGAGCAGAAATAACTATTGTTTCTACAACGATTATATCTTTTGCTTCAGCCCTAAACCCAATTTTTGCGTGGCTTCCTTCGCAATACGGAGAAAAGTTTATTTTTAATATTTAATACCAACCTTACGTTTAATAATTCTGTGTCTGGGTTAGAGTTATGTCCTAAATGCAAAATGGGTCATCTGTATCCTTTAGTAACGGCTAGAGTTAGCACAGAACCAAAGGACCAATTTAGAGAAACTGGCATTAGGGATTATGAATGCGATATTTGCGGTCATAAGCAAAAAGGATTAAAACAGACCCAAAAAGTGGACGTAAAAGATAAGGCAAGTGCCAGTGTAAAGAAGACTAAAAAACCAAAACCAAAACCAAAACCAAAACCAAAACCAAAACCAAAACCAAAACCAAAACCAAAACCAAAACCAAAACCAAAATGAGGAACAAACTAGTTATTTTAGATTTATTCCTTATAGCGTCATTAATCCTCTCCTCTTTATAGGCGGCCTCGTAGCCGTAGATGGAGTTGGTTATTACTTGCATGAGGCAAGTTCTTTTGATAAATGAGCCCAAATACATAGTGATGAAAGAGGTGCCAAATCACACATAAGATATCAATTGAAATTCATATCCATTAGATCCTTAAACCTTAATCGGATTCTCCTAAAACACGTACTTTGGCCTTCTTTATTTCCCAATGACAATTTGAGACTATGTGAGACTTATATGAGACTAATTGAATTACGGGTTTTAAATTGGATCTTCTAGCAAGTTGTAAGGATCAAAAAAGAATTGGGCAAGGAATCTAAATCAAATTGAGTTAGAAAACATTTACTTTTGATCGATTTGCCCCTTAATCTTGTTATAATAGATTAGATAGACTTATCTATACTTGACCAGATAATAAAATATGGTAAAGAGATTCACTCTTTTTGTTGTGTTGTTGATTCTTAGTGGAATGTCAGTGACGGTACCTTTCCAGTTAGTTGTTAGTCAGACGATTGGTGAAGAGAATGAAACTGAAGCATCAGCCTCTGCTAGTGGTTCCGATGTTAGTTCAGTTTCAGAAAATAACAAGATATCACTAAATGCTACAGAAGTGGGCGAGGAGCAGTATAGGTGGACTGACAGTGCCGGAGCCGAAAATCCTACATTAGATCTTGTTGCAAATAATGAATATACCGTTAAAATATCTAATCCTACAGATGAGGAACATGAATTAATAATTGACTCTAATGCCGATGGTAAGACCTCAGAAATTGCCAAGAGCGGCGATATAGAACCGGGAGATATTGTGGAATTCAAATTTAATACTGAAGAGGCAGAGGGACTAGGTTACCATTGTGAATATCATCCAAACATGATGAATGGCACTATTACCGTATTTCCCCCATCATAGAAACAACTGCCCACAGTCAAATTAAGTAGGCCAATCATCATATTTCTCTTAATATGATGCTACGAACCGAAATGAAAAGTAAATTTTTTATAATGTTTTCACGATAATTATGTAACGGATTCACTGATGGGAGGGCCTTTTCTATTCCTGGATGGGAAATGCAAACGAAAACCCATTTGCGATAGTTCCCAACTGTCAGCATTTAACTTTCTTATAGTTTATTGAGGTATTACTTTACTGAAAACCCAAACTTTCTCAAGCTGGTGGGCCATGCTTGATGGCACTCTTGCAGGGCCCATCAGATCTAAGTTTTATTAATCAATGATAGTTTTACGAGTTATAATAAGTCCCATAGGTGTAATTTTTTAATACTTTGTTTGCGATACTAATTCTAGTATAACATTCAATTGTTATGCTAGCAGTGGGATTATATTCGTCCGTTATCTCGTACGGCTCTAATCCCACCAGCGCTTATTAATTTTTTTATTCAATGCTCTTTTTTTGGGTAAGTTGACAGAAGAACGGGTTCGGTGGGAATATAGGCTTTCACACTAGTCAAATACCAAATTTGAGTTCGGTAGAACTGATAACGCTAGAGTTCTAACTTTGGAATCCCATACTAGACGATAGAATAATCAAAAAGTTGTCGATTTGGTTGTCATTCAGGATTTGGATTTGAACATTCTGCAATAAATCCACTTTTACTCTCCTTAATCACACAAATCCCTATCAAGATGACTCCGCATATTTCAACCTGATGATCAACAAAAAAATTTGGAATAGGATTTGTTGCGTTACCACAAGTGATATAGTTCCAGAGTCTTACTCCGACCTTGAAGCGTTAAATAACTTATTGCTAAGAGTTCATCATGACTGAGGACAGGTCTGAAGACAGTTTTGATAAAGTAAAAAAGGGCCTTAGAGACACTGCAGAAGGCGTTAAGGAAGGAGTTGAAGACACTGCAGAAGGCGTTAAGGAAGGAGTTGAAGACACTGCAGAAGGCGTTAAGGAAGGAGTTGAAGACAATGCAGAAGGCGTTAAGGAAGGAGTTGAAGACACTGCAGAAGGCGTTAAGGAAGGAGTTGAAGACACTGCAGAAGGCGTTAAGGAAGGAGTTGAAGACACTGCAGAAGGCGTTAAGGAAGGAGTTAGAGAGACAACAGACAAAGATACGTATACCAAAACATATGAACAAAGCGAAAATAGTGAATATAATAAAGCAGGAGGAAATGACAAGGGTGAAGAAATAATTAAAAAGTCGACGAAAACCTTGCGAGAAGCAAAGGAAAACCTTCAACAAAAGGCAGCGAAAATTGCCGATGAAGGTATGTCTAGCGAGATAGTTAAAAAGACTGGGGCGGGTGCTCGCACTATATTACGTAAGCCGATAGTGATAATCTTAATTATAGCGGCGATAGCCTTAGTTGTTGTTTTGCTTTACCCACAGACTCCTTTTAGTAACCAATCTAGTAAACTTGAGAACTATAATGCATTATGGAATCAATCCTTAGCAGATCTTCGCAGTGGTAACACGACAGTAGGTGAATATTGTATCAACAGTGTTCATGATGAGGATTTCTGTAATCGACTTAAGAGTTTAGAATACATGAATTGAAATAGTATTATTGACATGCGATTCATGTTACCATAACATAATTAGTGAATTTTTCTACCCTAGCGCAATTGATACCTGACCGATAGTATTCAGGAACTGTCTTTTATAAAGGAGTTGAATTTTTCATTAAACGCGAGATTAAAGTCCTGTTTTGTCATTCCATGCGCGTTGAATACGTGTTCTTCACCCTGTGCAAAGACTTCGTTGTCACTCTCTGCTTGGACGACATAATCACAATCAAATCCAGTGTCTCGACATGATAGTGATTTCATATTAAATATCATCAAGCAAACTATAAAACGGTTTGACTTTGAGACTCAAGAATATCTGCAGATTTATTCCGATAATACTTGTTTGGATAAATATTTTTTAGATTTCCTTCTTAGTTATTAGGAATCTTAAAGTCACATATTTACAAACTGTAGGAACAAAATTCCGAAAAATGTTCCGTCCGAATTATTTAGGAGTGTGCTTATATACTAAAAATGAGAATGCCATTAAAGATTTGGCTTTGTATGATTTTTGGGATCTTTTCTCTAATTCTTTTGAGCCTCTATCTTCAACCTAGTGACGCGATACTTTATGAAAACGGCACCTGCACTAATGAAAATCTAACAAAGTATGCCAATCAAGTAATAAATACGAGTGGTACTGTAGATGACTTTCTTAAAAGTTTACCGAGCGATAATACTATACTAGCCGAAATAGTTTGTTAATCCAACTCCAACGACACATTGTGAAATAAATTAGAATACCTAAATTAATGACTTGACTTGCTTTTGCATAATTTAGCTTTAAACATACAGTACATTGGGTTAAAATTATTTACGGGTATATCTAAAATCAACCGCTCGAACAAACATTAACAAAAAAGGGAAGACTAGGCGCCTGATTCTAATTTTTGCTTTACTGTTTGTGCGGCCTGTCGTAAACCTTCCTCGAGTTTAGTATTGGCTTGTTCCCCTGATAGAAAACTGGCAATTTTTCCTGATGTTGGTAACTCGTATTCGATTGAATGTCTTACATGCGTGCTGCCTTGATCCTCATTAAACTCCTGGGTACTTTTCCAAAACTTAAAAGGACCTTCCTTTTGTTCAGTAACTAATCTTTTGCTTTCTTCCTTATCAGTAACTTGTAGGATCATTTCTTCTTCTCTTCCCATGTATTCACCTTCCACTTTTATTTCGGAGCCTTCTTCCCCTTTAGCACCCGATACGGATTCTGATTTCTTCACGATATCCTGCGGCCATGCCTTCTTAATATTGTCTGGATTAGTATAATATTCATATACTCTGCCTACTGGTGCGGTAATATCTATTTCGTAATTAATTGTGTTCATAACATAGGTAGTATTCTATTGTAATTAACAGTTAAACTTTTTAGCACGGGAGGAGAACTCTTGATTTCGACTTTAGTAGCCCTTAAAGGTAGAATACGATAATTCGACTACAACCGTCTAACTTGTTTTCCTAATGCTAATCTCTATAAGTAATAGAACTGTACAATCTATACATGATAAATAACTACACGAAACTAACAATGGCAATGACAATAGCAGTTTTCACAATTATGACTGCTTTAGTAACAATGCAAACAACGCACGCTTTTGCTACGTTTGTACAAGTGAATACTACATTCGCAACAAATCAAACAGGTAATCTAACAGGCAACCAAACTGGAAATCAATCAAGTCAACCCTTGATACCTGAACAACCGGTATACACTCCCTAATTTTTTTAGTTTCTGATACTCTACTTCTAACTGATATAACAATTAGGTGGGATATTTTTTTATCCAGCAAACTCTCCCGCCAAATTTGAATTATTTTTATAATTTGTTGCCCAAATATAATTAACGTCGGACGAATATCACCCATAAAACCATTCGCTGGTGGGAATCTGTTTGCTTAAATCCCACCGGCGCACTTGTTATTATGCTTTGTGAGCAATACGTTAATTTAGGTTTTATTTTGCAAGTGTTTCATTTAACATGGCATGACAGAAAACCTCACCCATTAGGCGATTATCACTTGACAAATTTTTAATATATTCCGCAGCAGATTGATTGAGGATTTGGGTTTCGTTCCCTATAGTCATAACTCCATTTGTACAAATGCCTTCTTCAGTTAACAAACCATAAATATCTTTAAAATAGAAATCCGGAATAAAAAATATTGTAATTGTCATGAGATACATAAGGAATGGCTTTTTAAACGATGTATTTTTGGGTACGGCCTTCTGGTAATTTATTGAACAAGGTTGTTTTCTCAAGTACTAGATGTTATCCTAATTGCATAATGCTTTAAATAAATGTGAGAATTTAAAGTACAATCGGTCTCTGTTTTTAAGCCATGTTGTGCAATGGGGTAACATGGGAGACGAAAAGAAAAAGGAAACAAAAATCGAAAAGAAAGATGAATTTGGAAACACTGTAGAAAAAACAGAAATAGAAGAGAAAGAAGAAGAAGAAGACGACTGACCCAAA
>Ga0193736_1000031_pt1 | contig 31689 bp, 30 predicted proteins | sample L2m1metaG_FD_160566 | JGI IMG/M metagenome (GOLD analysis project Ga0193736, IMG submission 160566) | Soil microbial communities from a riparian zone of the East river system, Colorado, United States - L2m1 | ecosystem: Environmental > Terrestrial > Soil > Riparian zone | place: USA: East River... | reverse complement strand
GCAGCATTATAGTCCTTTAACGGCCCAAGATCCTTCATCACTATGCCATAGTTACTAATGGTCTCTCTCTTGTAATCACTCAAGAGTGGAAAATTCAGGTGTCTGTTTTCTTTGAATATTTTATTAGCAAATGGACCATCTACTGAGATACCTATGACTGTGGTATTGTTATTTTCAAATTCGTTCAGCGAGTCTCTTAATACGCACATCTCTGTTGTGCACACTGGAGATTCTGCAGCTGGAAAGAAAGCCAGCAAAGTATTCTTGCCTTTGAATTCTCCAAGTTTGTGCATGTTCATATCAATATCGGGTAATTCAAAATCAGGTGCTACGTCACCTTCTTTTAGGTTTGCCATACATCTGATTAATGTCTACACAATGTTAATCTTTCTATATGATAAAAAGTTCTATTGGTTTTTTCATTTGTGCTATGATATTTCAGAATTACAAAGTATTGTTAGATGAAGGATTGTTTAAATTTTCTCTATTTTTATAGCCTGATAGATCTAGTGCTATATGTTTGAAGCCCAAGTCTTTTAATCTTGAATCTATTACTGAAATCTTTTCCAAGTCAAACATATCTTTTATTTCTTCTTTCCCGACCTCAATCCTTGCAACGTCTTGATGATCTCTGACTCTTACCTGTCTGACTTTGAAAATTGACTTGATTAACAATTCTGCCGTTTCTATCCTTTTTAGTTTTTCAAGTGTTACAGGCATACCGTGCGGTATTCTTGATGCCAAGCATGAATTTGATGGTTTGTCATAGACTGACAACTTGTTTGATTTAGCAATGTTTCTTACATCTTGCTTGTTTATTCCCAGTTCTACTAGAGGGCTTTTGATACCATTCTCTCTCAAGGCTTTGATACCTGGACGATAATCACTTAAATCATCTGTATTTGTGCCATCTACTATCAGGTTAACATCCATATGCCTTGCTTCATCTGACAAATATGTGGCCAATTCAGTCCTGCAATGATAACATCGCAATTGATCATTTTTCACAAATTCGGTATTGTCCAACTCGTTGTATCTTATTATTTTATGTTCAATGTCAATCTCTTTTGCAACTCTTTTTGCAGATGTTAGTTCCTCTGCAGATAGAGTATTATAATCAGCAGTAACAGCGATTGCATTTTTGTCTAATGCTTTCTTCGCTGCCATCGCCACGACGGCACTGTCTACTCCTCCGGACAATGCAACTATAACCTTTTCATTCCTGGTGTGGAACCATGATACCAGTTGTTGAAAAAGATTATCTTCCAAAGTCATAATCACTTGTATTTTCTTATTAATTCATGGTGCACGGTATCAAATATTTTTTTGTAAGGTATTTTTAGAGTCCTTGAAATTTTCTTGATATCATCAGATTCTGGTTTCATGCTATTAATAGTACCATTAGTACTTTTTGAAATCTTTACCTTGACTATAAATTTGCGATTCTGAATTGATATTGGTAGTGTAATAAAAGATCTTGGTACTATTATCCTATTTATTTCATTTACTCTACATCCCAACGAACCTGTTTCACTCAAAAGAATCTGAATAAGGGAGTCTTTACTTGCTTTGTCAGACAATACCTTAATTACAAATGACGGCCTGCTTTTTTTAGATATTGCATGTAGGACAGTAACATCTTTTGCGTTGTTTTCATAAAGCACGTCTATCATATTTCCTATTACCTCGCCAGTAACATCATCAACATTCGTTTCGAGTTCATAAATAATCTCTGAATCGAGGTCCAGCTTTGAGTTTGAATTTCCAATAACCACTCTAAGTACGTTAGCAACATTTCTACCCTCTTTTTGACCACCGCCATTTCCTATTTTTTCAGGTATAATTGGAGGATATTGAGAGATATGCTCAGAATCCAAACTGATTAGCATGGAAGCACCTGTTGGCGTTGTAAGCTCACCGTCAAGTTTACCAGGTACTAGTAAGATGTTACTTCCATTTAAAATTTCAAGAATCGCATTACCCGGATTTGGAACAAATCCGTGCGAAAATTCTAATAATCCGTTACCTACGGCCACATCCGTAGAATAAAATCTTTTTGAAAGAAGGTTCAAATTTTCCAAGGCGACAGCAGTACCTATGAGGTCCGCTGCAGTATCAACAGTCGAGACTTCATGCAATCGGACACTGGCATAACTACTGCCATGAATTTTTGATTCCGCAAGTATGATGCGCTTTAATGAATTAAGAACAAATGATTTTGCAACATTTGACAGGTCCAGTGAATCGCTGCAAGCAGAAATTGCTTTGTATACCACACTTCCTGCTCGTGAATGTGCCGAATCTGAATAGTCAAACAAAAACTTGGTACATGAAATGCCATGAGAGGTAGTTTTTAAAAAATCAACCTTACGTATTCTGGCTTCTTTAAAATAATCCTGGCATGCATAAATTGAATCGATTACTTTTTTTTTATTTGCCCCAACATCGATAAGGCTACTTAGGAGCATGTCGCCAGAAATACCAGCGATCTGTGAGTCTATAATTACTATTTTAGTCATGTAAGCGAAAATTCTCCATTCTATATCCTATTTATATAATTTAAAGATTGTTGTTTATTACCAATTTAGACTTACATTTAAAAAAATGCATAACGATTTATCAATTACCAATAGTTTTCAATGAAATAGTTTCAATAGATTTTGTATGCAGCGTCTAAACTATTGATACTTAGTTTAGCACTATTACAGATTGCAATTGGTAGTATGCATAATTCACTATTGCAAAAGGCTTTTGGAACGCACAGCCAATGCTAACTATTGATATATTCTATTAGATTGGTAATAGAGTTAAAATTGCCAACTTCAGACAAATTGTGTGCGTCACTACCCAAGTGAAAGTTAATATTGTTATCTTTAAAAACTCTTAGCCATTTCATGGGTGGTCTTTGATATTTTGCATTAATTTCCACAGTCTTATGATTTGTTTTTAATAATTGTGACAATTCCAATAGTTCATCATCAGTCAAGTCAAATGATTCTTCTGGAGCCAAATGCCCAATAACTTTTACATGTGGTAAAGTAATTGCCGATTTCAGAGCTGAAAACCAGTCTTGTTTATTATTATACCTTGAGTGAAAACTGGCAATCAAAAAGTGCCCTTCATATTCGACAGGAAAATCAATAGTTCCATCCTTCAGGATTTTTGCTTCAAAACCTGAAATTATGGTTATCTTTGTTCCAGAGGATATCATTCTATCGATTTCTTCTAGATACCTCGGTATCCAATCAGAAGTCTTTCTCACATGCTCCGCAAAGGCAAGAGTATTCAAGTTAATTTTTTCTGCACATATTGTTACATTTTCAATCGACAGTTCTTGAGGTGAATGATCATTGTAATTGCTATGAACGTGATAGTCTTTTTTTAGGTCTAGCAAGCGCATATTAATTATCTAGATGCATATTTAATTTCTTTTGGAATGATAACCAAGAGGTAAATTGAATAATATCGTTCAAAATTTTTATATGATACCAAACAAAATTTTAATTTGGGTAAGGATTATTACTTGAAAGTATCAAATTCCACCATTCTGGTTCCAGGTGCATCTGCACCCGCTGCAATAAATACAATAAAATCTCTGAAAATGGTAAAATATCCAGTAAGGATAGTTAGTTCCGATACAAATCCTATTTCTGCCGGTTTCTATATGTCTGATGCGCATGAACTGTTACCGGAAATAGAAAGCAAATCATATCTATCTAGGCTCTTTGAAATAATAACAAAACATAAGATTAGTATTCTCATGCCATCCTCGGGATATGACATTTATCATTATAGCAAATACAAGAAAAAATTATTGAAGTTGGGCGCTTTACCTGTGGTGAGTGACGTAATGACTATGGAAATTTGTAGAGATAAGATGCAGACATATCATCATCTTTCGAAAAAATTTGATTTACCTCTAACTACATTGGACTCAAAAAAGCTAGAAGGATTTCCACTAATTGCAAAACCCAGATACGGAAAAGGGAGCAAAGGTATTGTCAAAATGGAAAATCCCATGGATTTGAGATATATTCAATCAAAACAAAATGGATTGATTTTCCAAGAATATTTGCCTGGTACTGAATACACAATAGATGTTCTCTCCGACCTCAATGGAGAACCCTTAATTGCTGTTCCTAGAATCAGGGTTCAGACAAAGGCTGGAATCTCTACAGTAGGAAAAATTATCAAAGATGAAAATATTTCTGAAACCTGTAAATCGATCGCAAAATATCTTAAGATTAAAGGACCGTGTTGCATTCAGATGAAGGAATCTAATGAAGGTACTCTCAAATTAGTTGAAGTAAATCCGCGGTTGGGTGGTGGCACCATTTTTACCGCACTGGCTGGTGCGAATTTTCCTGCAATGATCTTGGACATGGCAATGGGTAAGCGAATTAAGATACCAAGGATATCTGAAATCACAGTTGTGAGATATTTTGAAGAGATAGTAGTGGAAAACCAAAAGGCAATGAAACACCACTTGAATTTAGTATGACACCAATATTTTGTGACAAGTTTTTGTCACAGCTAACATCCTTTACTTGAAATACTTCGCCAATATTACAGGGCCAAAATCCGGTAAACTTCATCATGATTACTGAAAACCCCACTATCATTATAATGGTAACAAGTATTGCACTAACATACGCCAAAACTAGGAATCACTTGTTAACTGACATGAAGGGGTTATCCAAAAAGAAAATCATTTTTTTATTATCTCCAAGTCCTATTTCTGATAGTTATTGCAGAATATATTAGAAACCAAGTATATACAAAAGTAGTAATAAACGTAAAGGGGGGTCTATACAACCATAATCCATCATCGGGGTTTCTTAATCTGTACTCTACAGCATATATCATTCCTGTAAACATTACACCTGTAATCCAAAATAACACTGAAGTAAAATCACCTTTAATAGGCAAAATTGCAATTGTATAGAACAAAATATACGGCCTGATAAGCTTCATGGCAGTTTGGATATAATACAAAATTGCAATAAGAGAGGGTCTTTTCCAATAAATACTACCAGTTGCAAAAAGACTTCGAATAAAGCTCTTCTTCCATCTTATTTGTTGTTTTGCTAACGATTCAAATGTTTTGGGTACGCCTACATTTACTTTAATGCTGTTTGAATATTCCACATTCCATTTTATGGGCCGATCGGAAAATTCTACATCAGGATCCAATGATTTTTTCATTGTTTCAATATCATCATCTCCTGTTTGCAAGATAGGCATATGTTCAAGCTGTTTCTTATCACTTAAAGAGTCAATTGTTGTACGACTGCCCAAGATGTGAGCTGTCATTCTCCTATCAGTACAGAATTTAAAATCTGTTCCCAAGAATCTGTCATTTGCCCAATCGTGAATAAAGTCTTGAATTGCAACTCTTCTGTAAAAACTGAGTGATCCGGAACAGCATGTTACTGATTTGAAGGAACTTTCAGCAGCCTTAATTGATCTACAGGATATATCTATGTAAACTTGTTGAAACTTCTCAATCGTATTTCCACGTTGCGCATCCCTAACCCTTCCATGGCAGGTCAATGCTCCTAACTTTCTATCGTTATGAAATATTTTTGCGGCTTTCTCGACAGCATCAAATGCCATATCGCAGTCACTGTCCATGAATGCATATATTTCTCCACGAGCAATTTCGCTAGCTGCTTCAACTGCCCTTTTCTTTCCAACGCTTTTTGAAAGATGTAAGATACGAAAACTACTTGTTCTGTTCTCTTTACGCATTTCATCGAGAACCTCTCCAGTTTTATCAGTACTGCCATCGTTAACAACAATAATCTCCTTATTCATGTAAGTTTGATTCAAACAAGATTGAACGCAATTTCGAATATTCTTTTCTTCATTTTTTGCTGGCACTACTATACTTATCAAAGGACCGTTTGAAACGTCGACATTTTTCGCACTCAAATATGGATCTTTATACTTGAAATATGAAAGGGCGAGTACGCACAACAGGACAAAACTAGTTAGTAAACTGTAGATACCTACTAACGGATCTACCAGAGAAATTGTAAAATAAACTTTGGCTGCTAAAACGCATCCCACAGCCATTACCATCAGTACCCTTGCAATCCATTTGCTTTTTTCAACCTCTGAATATCGTGAAGTTTGTTCTTGCAAGGTCATTCATAGACACCAATCCTATCAAATTTTAGTCTAGATGATAATGCCATTAATATTACTTCACTAGATATAGTGTTTGTTTTTCTTATTAATTTTGTCATTGCAATGAGCATGATAATTTTGACAAAAAGGGTTGACCTAGATATGAGGTGCAATTTCCCTAACACTAAATTTCTTCATATCTACGTCTGTTGCACCATCCCATCTAAAAGATGCGATTGGTCCACCCCAAGTAATTATTTGATCAGGTTTGCCTCCGCATTCAGCTCCTGTATTTCCCCAACCACCCTTGTCTATTTTTTCGGCAGCCTTGATCCAATCGTTGTTATTTTTCTTGTCCACCCATAACTCTAGTTTCACTGCAGTTTTGTCATCCTGAACAATGTTATACATGATCACTTTAAGCCCTACCCACTTTCCCTTGATGGGTCCAATATTTTTTCCAAATTCTCCAAAGTCATAACCACCCGAATGCCATTGTTCCTTTGAGAATCTGGTTGATCCATCAAAGAATAAATCACCTTTGTAAGCGACACCCTCACAGCCAGGTGGTGAACCATAGCCAGTATGTCTTGCTCCTCTTGCATACCACACAAAGTTATCATTATCACCACTGTTAAGCTTTACATATCCCGTAATTTCCACATCTTTCCAGTCGTTTGGTGATTGCATATATCCCGCAAGTGCTATTTTGTTATGGTTCAAGGTCTTGATTTCTTCAGGGTTAAATCCAGAGGAAGTAAACACACCCATTCTTACCTTGGTTGATTTTATTTTAAACGAACCGTCAGAATTCTTTGTCATCGTAGTTTGCGGTGAGAATCTAGAATCACTACTGGGGTTAGAATTGAGATACCATTGTTCACCATCTTTCTTTGTTGAATAAATTTTAGTTACTCCAAATTTGTCAAGGTTTTTTTTTTCGCCGTCTGACTTGCTGTCGTCCTGAACATCATTGCTATTGCTTGACTGGCTGACATCCTGTTCTGTATCACTTACATCACAGTTTTCATCAATCTGTCCATTTCCATCATTATCTTGACCATCTCCACAGATTTCCTGTTCAGGATCCCCTGATGGCGAATCGTCACCTTCTGGAGGATTACTTACATCACAGTTTTCATCAATCTGTCCATTTCCATCATTATCTTGACCATCTCCACAGATTTCCTGTTCAGGTGATTGATCGTCACCTTCTGGAGGATTACTTACATCACAGTTTTCATCAATCTGTCCATTTCCATCATTATCTTGACCATCTCCACAGATTTCCTGTTCAGGTGATTGATCGTCACCTTCTGGAGGATTACTAACGTTGCAATATTCATCAATCTGTCCATTTCCATCATTATCTTGACCATCTCCACAGATTTCGGGTTTTGCAACCTTTTCCTGAATCAAACTATTTATCAATTCATTGATTAAATCATTGGTATTGGAATTCGACTCTCTTTTCTCAGTACTTGGAAAATAATCATAAATGATTTGATCGGGGCCAGATGATTTGTAAAAGGGATTATTTTTCGAAGCAATTTCTGAAACGTAGGTCGATGGATATGCTTCAGAGTTTTGCACAAGTTGAGGTATGGAAAGGTTAAACGAGAATAATACTACAAGTATGAACGAAACAAGTACAAATTTATTGGCTGAGTTTATGTTCATTTGAATAATGTCACCGCGAGTATATCATAAGTTATCATAAAAACTAGGAACACAATGAACGGCTTGGATACTTTATACGACTTGATTTTATGACTAGTAAGTAGCCTTTTTACAAAATACACAGCTGATACTTGAAAACAAGATATTAATACGAAACCATAATTTCTACCTAAATTAGGTTTTAATAGTATTGAACATAAGACTCTTTTTTAGTATTGGATCATAACTATCTTTGTTAATAATAATCAATTTTTCTATAACAATTATCCTGGATATTTAAAATCATAGGCGCTAGAACTATAACTTTAATATAGTGCTCAAGTTTGATATATTTATTTAAATTCAGTTGTATTACTACAATATTCATGACATAATAAAAGTCGAATCAGACGTAATTCTTTTCGAATTAGAGTATTTTACCTCAAAAAAATTCGATAATTCAGATCTAATAATAAGAACCGTTGATTCCCTTCAAGGGGGACTGAGATTTACTAGGAAAATAATAGTGGACAAATCTCATAATTCGCACAAGATACTCTACACAGAACATTTTGGTTCTGCTGGTGCTCAGTTCAGTATTGATTTTGGCGAAAGTGTTGAAGTAATTATCAATAGGTTGATATCCAAATCCAAGCACGTACTCTATGTTAATCTGGTAGAGCCGCTGCTTCGATTCCTATTCATATCTAGGGGATACATATTGTTGCATTCTGCATGTCTTGATAAAAATGAATCAGGGTTGTTGATGTCTGCTCCTCCAGATACAGGAAAAACTACAACAGTTTTGAAGTGTGTGAAGAATGGATTTTCTTTTCTCTCCGATGATATGACGATAATTAGGTTGCCAAACGAAGCCTTATGTTTTCCTAAACCAATGACTATTAGTTCCCATACTTTTAAGACAGCTGTTAGTGTTTCTAATGCCCGTGATACAGATCGGAGTATGAGAGTTCGAAGTCTTGTTCATTCGAAAACAGGTCGAGCCTTCATGCACAAATTGGCAAAGCTAAATGTGCCTATCTTTACGATAAATACAGTCGGGCAATCTATCGTAAGACCTCCAAAATATGGTATTAATTCAATTTTAAAAGACGCAAATATAAAAAATAGTACCAATGTAGATAACCTCTACTTTCTTAAACGGGAGGGTAATGAATTTAGTAAATTGGATACTACCGCTGCCCTGGATCTTGCCATTGAAAATAGTGATGATGCCTTTATCTTCCCGCCATATGCAGAATTACTAAAATATATTGAAATTAATGGAAAGAGTGCATTTGAATTATTGGAAGAAGAAAAAAAATTGTTACGTTCATTTCTATCTGGGATTAGTTGCCATGTGGTTAAAAGTGAAAAAAGAGGATGGTTCTACATGATCTCAAAATTTACTGAAAATGAGGCATAAATATAGTGAGAAAAGATTGTTGACTGCATTCTCCAATGAATCAAATTATGCCTCAAAGAAACTTACACACGGGAGATGAAACAAGATATTCAAATCGGTTCGTCACCATGAAGGATTAATCTATATCACTATTGGTAATTTCGTTGGAGCAACCCTTACTGGAATATTTTGGTTATTGTTGGCCATGTTCCAGAACGTTCATGAATATGGCCAAATAAACTATGTCATCGCGATTGGATCATTGTCTGCGAGCTTCTCATTATTGGGTCTCAATACCGCAGTAACAACGCTAGTACCGAAGGGCCATAAAAATATCGATGTACAGGCAAACCAGGTTATCCTAATCTCTGCAATTGTTTGTGCAATAATAGCCTCGCTCTTTAACTGGTTACTGGGATTTTTTGTATTGGGTATGGCATTTTGGATGATGTCCTCGTACGAACTTTTGAGCAAAAAGTTGTATTCTAAATATGCAATAAACATAATTGGATCAAGGGGTTCACAGCTAGTCTTATCAATATTACTTTATAGTTTTTTTGGCCTTCAAGGAATTATTATTGGTTTTATCATCTCCTTCTTTGCATTTAGTTTTACCTACTTTAAGACTATTCCGAAATTTAGTAAAAGGTTTGACATGATAAGGAAAGAGTTTAGAACATCGTTACATCTATACTCGTATAATCTCTCAAATGCACTACTATTGTATCTTGATAAACTAATTATTGCGCCCATTTACGGATATACAGTTCTTGGCTACTATCAATTAGGATTTCAGTTCTTGATGTTTTTCAGCATGATCTCCGTGAGCTTTTATCAGTATTTAATACCTGAGGAGTCAAGCGGAAGCAAAAGAAATAGACTTAGAATGTATGGAATAGCTCTTTCTGTAATAATAACAATATTGGTATTCGTTCTTGCTCCCGTAATCTTACAAGTTTTATTTCCAAACTATATTAATTCGCTCAATTCTGTAAGAATTCTAAGTCTCGGAATCGTTCCAATGATGATAACGGGCACGCTTAACTCAAAGTTCCTGGCAATGAAACTAACCCGATATGTACTATTTTCTTCTATAACTTACCAAGTAACACAGATTATCCTTATTGTTATACTTGGTAAAGTGTACGGGATTGAGGGAATATCAATGTCTGTGGTTATAGCAATGCTGTTTCAGATTACTTTTCTCGGAGTTGCACATTTGAGACTAGCGAAATCAAAAAAACAGAATGTTTGATATTTGCATATCGGATTCTGTTTTCAATCAGGAAGTGTTATTCTTTTAAATTTTGACTTGTCACCATGTTGAATGCATATTTCAAAGAACGAAAAAAAGTAACAGTCAACTATCTTTGTTGTAGTAATTTGACAATCAGGGAGTTCCAATTCTATGCTGTAAATTAGTACATTTCAAATTATTGTCATTGGTAGTTTTATCATCACAGTCGTTGCTTTGTTTCGTATTGATATCAAGATCAATCGGGTTATTATTTCCGCTTAGACTTAAATTATTAACATGAGTCTTTAATTCATTTTCGCATTCTACATTATTGTCGCCATCTATTTTATCATCACAGTCGTTAGTTTGCTTGGTATTTATGTCATAATTGATGTTGTTATTATTACCTGAAACGGAAATTGCATCAAGAAAATTTTCACTACTATTAGAACAAAATGCATTATTGTCACCATTACCACTTTCATCGCACTTCTCAACCTGATTCACATGAATATCGGAAGTTACCTTGTTATTCTCCCCATCAATATCAATGCCCTCAGATGTTGTTATATCTTCGTCTGCACAAATTGCTCCATTACTGCCAATATTATACTCATCGCAGTCACTTTTGTATTCGGAATCTGTATTGATTTTTACTTCGTTATTAAAAGGATCTGCAAGTACATAGTCGTTACCATTAATTATATTGCTAAATAATATAACTAAAACAATCATTGCTAGGGGAACTATAACAGGTCTCGAAATCATAATCTATGAAGTGTTTCAATCTATATTATAAATAAAATTTGGTAGATAGTATTCTAATAAGAATGCGAAATTGTTTTGAGGATATTGATTCGATAATTTTTACTTGTACAAGAAACAGAATTTTAACTTATAGAAAAGATACTAGAGAATCATAGATATTGTTGTGTTGTTTAAAGTCAATAATTGACACTATTTACTTTTTTTCTTCTTCTTCTTCTTCTTGTTCTTTGTCCAAAGTCCAGGGAAACCAACGACCAATTATTTTTGCCCAATCTATTTTAAGGGCAAAATAAATTATTAGACCCATAGCTGCTATACTAACAATAGTTACTACTATGAGGTAATCCATATTCGCTGAATTAGACATCAGATTGTTAACAAATGGTTTTCCAAAGTAGATCGCTCCCAAAACGAAAAGCTCATTAAATAAAAATTTACCTAGAAATGTAGCTATTGCAAATTTCCATGGACTATATTTTGCAAGTCCCAGCGGAATATACACAATATCATCTGGAATCGGACTTATCGCTGCAATAAATGCGCCTATTGCGCCATACCTTCCGAGTAATCTCTGCAGAGGTACCATTTTTCCCTTAATTTTTGAACTGAGGATATTGCGACCATAATAACTGGCATAAAAAATGACTAGCTTTGCAATTACCGCACCTATTGCACTTGAAAGTGAAATCAGTGTAGGATCTAAATTATCATTGAATGCCGCTGTAATTAAGACTGGAAAATATGGAACGGGGACAAAGACAATTATGCTTCCAACAAAGCTGATTAATAATATACCTAAATATCCAAAATCGTCATAAAATGAAAATAATTCATCAATACTCAATACTTCTCAGAACTTGAATCTCTGCTAATATGCTCTAGCAAAATACACTTCAATAGTCTCTTGTTCTCCACATCCGATGCACGATGAAATATTATTTTTAGGATTAAATGGTACTATTCGTATGTCTGCTGTTGTCTTTTCCTTGACAAGATCTTCACATGCTCTCTTTCCGCACCAACTACATGCCACAAATCCGCCAGATGTGTCAAGTACAGAGAGTAGCTCTTCTAAGGTTGCAGCAGATCGAGTATTTTCCTGAAGATGACTCTTTGCTCGGTCAAACATGTTTGATTGTATATTCTCTAAGGTAGACAAGGTTTGGTTAACAAGTTCCTTTTCTGTGACATAAAATCTTTCCTTAGTATCCCTCCTTATCAATTCAGCTTGATTTTCTTTAATGTCTCGAAGACCTACATTTACCCTTAGAGGCACTCCTTTCATTTCCCAATCATTAAATTTCCACCCTGACGTATATTCGTCTCTATCATCTGTCTGAGCACGAATTTTAGAATCTTTCAATTTTTGTTCCAATTCATATGCTTTTTGCTTTACGACAGTCTTACTATCGTCCTTATAAATAGGAACAATGATTACTTGTATGGGTGAAATCTTTGGTGGAAGTATGAGCCCCTTGTCATCTCCGTGCACCATTATTATCGCCCCAATTACTCTCCAAGAGATTCCCCATGAAGTTTGCCAAACATATTGTTCCAAAGTATCCTTGTTTAGAAATTTTATCTCGAATGGTTTTGAAAAATTTTGACCCAACTGATGGGAAGTAGCCATCTGTAATGCTTTTCCATCTGCCATCACCGATTCTAGACAAGTAGTGTACTTTGCACCGACGAATTTCTCCTTATCAGTTTTGAATCCAGAGAGCGTTGGTAGTGCAAGATATTGTTCTATCAAGTTCTTGTAAATATCACGTATCAACCTAACCTCTTCGTCGGCCTCATTTTCATTTTTGTGGGCCGTGTGTCCCTCTTGCCAAAGAAATTCTGAATTTCTAATTAGGGGTTTGGTAGATTTTATTTCAGCTCTTAAAGCACTATTCCAAAAGTTCATTTTTAATGGTAAATCTCTATAGCTTGATATCCACTTTGAGAACATAGAATATGCAATTGTTTCAGAAGTAGGTCTAACTGCCAATTTTTCACCCAGGTCAGTATCGCCTGATTTTGTTACCCAAAAAACTTCAGGCATAAATCCGTCAAAATGATCCTTTTCTTTAGTAAGGAGACTTTCTGGTATTAATACTGGAAGAAAACCGTTCTTGTGCCCAGTTTTCCTTAACTCGTCATCTAATAGCTCTCTTATGATTTCCCATATTGCGTAGCCGTAGGGACGAAGTATAATGAAACCTTTACTTGGTGAATAATCTGCTATACTTGATTTGAGTACGCATTGAGTATACCAATCACTAAAATCATTCGATTTCTTTACAGTTATTCCTATTTCTTTTGTCAAGTCACATTACTACAAGATTTTTGGTAAAGTTATCCTAATGGTTCTCCCTTACAATAGACTTTACCCATAATTCTACTATGAAAGTTACTGCATACATAGCATTGTATGAAACCCAATTCCTTTTCAAAAACCGGGCAATCAACAGCTTCAAGCTTCATTCGTTTTAACATTTTAGGACTGACGCCTTTTAGCTTTAATTTACCTTTTTCATCCATCATTCCAATGGATTGTAACTCTTTTTTTGCCCTATCATCCAGTTTGATACTTTTCTCTACTGCTTTTATAGGAACAATGAATTTTGTCTCCGGATTTTCCGAACTCATGACTAATAATGATATTTCCTCCGTGTATATGATGCTTGCTATCTAATTGGAACTAGTAAATTCAGACACTTTGGACTGTGTTAAGACAAATAAGGCCATAGTTCGTATCAGAACAAATCACAATGTGAAATGATTATGTATTTGATATTTATGAAATAATACGTGGATGATTATTACAGTGCACTTGAATTGAACAAGAACGCTTCCATAGATGAAATAAGGAAATCGTTCAGGACACTTGCATTGAAATATCATCCGGACAAAAATAAGGATGAAGGCTCAAAGGAAAAATTTATGAAAATTGTTGAAGCATATGAAGTCTTGTCCGACGCTAGTGGAAAAAAAAATTATGATGAATCAATTACCATAAAAAAGAATAAACCGAAATACGATTTTACTTGGACACCTTCAGCTGATTTCGAAAAAGTTTACAGTTACTCAAGAATAAAAAACACATACGTAGGAGGAGGGATATGGGATATTGGGGAAAAGGCTACTAAATCAATGTGGAAGGCAACAATCATACTTCTTGCATCACTGGCGTCAATGGCTCTGGTAATACTGTTCCTTCCCTAGATACGTATATCCTAGACCCTTTTACCCTTCTTTGATAATGTCTCTTCATTCTTTTTACGGTATTTATACCAAAAAAATGCTGCAAGGGCTAGATTTGCAATAGAAGTTAAAAGGAAAATCGGCGAATTTATTTGAACAAATATGACCATTCCATAAATTCCGAGAATAGTGGCAATGATGGAAATTATCTTTAATTGATTTCTAGATATTGGCAACCTTATTCAAAGCTTTTTAACAATATAAAAGTCAAACTAAAATGGATTGCAGACTGGTATATGTTCCCTCTTATGTCTAGACTTTCTAACCAAGTCACTTACTATCTTTATTTTACTCATACTCAAGGTACATTTATCCAAATCGCCATCAAGAGAATATTGTAAAATTGTATCAATTTCATCATATGTAAGGCCAAGTTCTTTTTCTGCCACATGTCCCTTCCAAAATCTAGGACTGCTTGGCTGATTGGTCATCTGTTCAGAAAGCCCCAATTTTTTTCCCAACATCCTGACTTGCGTCTTGAATAATCCTCCTATTGGAAGCATGTCTGCAGCACCATCACCAAATTTTGTAAAATAGCCAATCATCATTTCACTCTTATCTGAGGTTCCCAACACCAGCAGATTTCCTGTACCCGCATAATGAAATAATAGAGCCATTCGCAGCCTGGCTGAAAGATTTCCGGCAGAGAGTTTGTCAGTCGGCAAGTTTCTTAGCAGGGTTTTTTTTACTGCTTCAAAATGAATTTCTTTATGTCTAATTTTCAATTTTTGCGCCAGTTCGAAAGCATTGTCAATGTCTATTTGTGGCGTAAATCCTCTTTCTGGCATAATAAGCCCCATTATTCTATTCTTATCAAGCGCTTTGGCTGCTAATACAAGACAAACTGAAGAATCAAGACCACCACTTAATCCTATGACTACCCCACTTTTCTTTCTGGATTTTACATTTTCTGAGATGAATTTTGTAATCCGAAGGGTTATTTTTTCGTAGTCTACAGACATAAAATCGTGTGACATACTTATTTTGCCACAGGTGGCTTGGAAAAAGTATTGTTATGATTCAAATGATAGTCAATAGATAACTTGGGATCTTTTTGTTTACCTGTCAATATTCCTACTACTACGTCGTCCTTCTTAATTATCTCCTGTTGCCTTAGTTTTCTTATTCCAGCAGGTACAGCGCCCGATGCCATCTCACAGTCAAAACCGTTCAAACCAACCAATGCCATTCCATCACTCATTTCTTTATCGGAAACTTGCATAACTATCCCATTAGTAAAGTCTATCGATCTTAACGCCTTGATCAAGTTTGCAGGCTTGCCTATTTGAATTGCAGTAGCCTTTGTATGAGGTTTGACACCTTCCTTGTCTTTTTCTTCATAATAGTCCTTGATCAATGTGATGTCTGGCCTTCCGCTGTTCCAAGTTAGTTTTTGCCCGCCGAACAATCCGTTTGTTAATTCATAAAAGGTATTTGCACCTTCAGCATTTACAACCAACAATCTTGGAATTTTTTTTATCCATCCAAGATTGTAAAGTTCAATTAACGCCTTTCCACAACTGGAGGTATTACCTAATGCACCTCCCGGATAAACAATCCAATCTGGTGGATTCCAGTCTAGATATTCTAGTGCTCTGTATATGATTGTCTTTTGTCCTTCAATTCTAAATGGGTTAATAGAGTTCACAGTGTATGCTCCCAACTGCTGTGCCTCTTTTAATGAATATGTTAGGGCGTCGTCGAAATTGCCATCAACTTCAATAACCTGTGCCCCAAACTGAAATGCTTGACCAAGTTTTCCAGGTGCAATCTCCCCTTTTGGTACGAAAACTTCACACTCAATATTCTCATTCGCAGCATACATAGCAGCAGATGCCGACGTATTTCCCGTGGATGCACAAATGATTCTGTTCATGTTAATCATTTTCGCGTGTGTTACGGCTGTCGACATTCCATTATCTTTAAAGGATCCGCTTGGATTGTACCCTTCTGGTTGCAATAATAGAGAATCGTTATCAACTAGAGCATATTCTGATACTTTTTTCATTTTATAAGGTTTGGACTGCCTACCTTCGGAACCATCAAGAGAGACCAATACTCTTGAGCATTTTTCAAGATCTTCTGTGTCCAAATGCGCAAAATTGATTAATTCTCGAAATCTCCATACTCCACTTTCGTTGTAAATATTTCCTCCGTGATTTCTACGCTGATAAAATACATGGATTAACTCACGTGAGTAATTGTATTGATAAATAATATCCAAAAATGAACCGCATTTGCAAACTAATATGCCGTTGTTAATTTCATAAGTGAGATTACATGAAGGGTTTATGCATTTTTTGAAGGGAGCGCTCCCCATACCAGCCATGAATTATTTGCTAAAAAAAAGATATTTAGACGTTTACGGGACTTGTAATCTAATGCCCAAAAAAACTCATCTAGGAGGAAAAGCACCACACGTGTAGCAGTATCTGGGGTATGTTAAAGGGGCGCTACAAAATGAGCATCTAGGTGAATTGCAAATCTCATTTATTGGAGATCCGAAAAGTGATTTATATATTCTATAATAATAAAGATGCTCCTTATCTCGCACTTTCACCTTTTCATGTGCTACAATTTTTGATTCTTTTGCAAATTCCTCATCATCGATAAGCCTATAAAATTTATTTGAAATTTGTTCAAACCCTGAACCTTGCTCCAGGGCCATCTTAGTTCTCCACACTATAGTACCAAGTTCCTTAGCAAATGCTTTTCTTAAAATGAATTTACCCCATTTTTTATCTTCATGATGCCCCACTTTTTCAGTAATGTCCATCGAGATAGCAAGGTCGTACAAAGGCTTTTCTAGATAAGGTGTGTTTACCTTCACTTCCAATTCCTTTCCAATTCTGATAGATGAAAACCTCATTATTTTCCAAAGGTTATCCAAAATCATCTGCAGTTTTTTTAGATCTCCAAAATATCTTTGCAGGTAATTGTACCCCGCAAATAATTCGTCTGCACCATCACCTGTGACTATACTTCTATATCCACTATGTCTAGCCTCTTTTATCCCGAAAAAAATTACTGAAGAATTTCTTATTTCCAGAGGATCAAAAGTTTTGAAAGTTTTGATTATTTTTGGAACTACCTTGATAATATCGTCAAAATCAACGACGCATTCAACATGATTATCGCTATATTTTTTTGCGACATCCTTTGCATACTTTAGATCTTGTGAATCAGGACCCAAAGAAGTTACAATACTCAATCTAGGTCTCATAAGATAACATAATATGCTGCTATCTAACCCACCTGACAAAAGTAATGAGCTGTCAAGATACTTACTAGTAATTTGCCTTAATTGCGTTTTTAACAGACTCTGCGTAGAAGACAATGACAATGTGTTATAAAAAAATACGTATATTATGCATAAAAATTTGGCTATAGGAAACTAAATACCTATCTCATTCCGGTGTTTGCATTATGCTCACGTAATAATTCTAAACCTTCATTTGTTATGTGATACTGCTTCGATTTTTTTATGACATATCGAACCATTCTCCCGAGATGATAGTAGATAGAACCTGTAGACAGGTCTGTTGCATATTTTATTTGAGAAAACCCCGCGGCTCCATTGCTATCCACAATGGCCTGTAAAATTTTAATTCTTGTTCTCCTGGCACGGAGCTGCGTCTCACCTATCAACAAAAATTTTATGTAAATAAATTATTTATGCCTTTCTGAATAAATATTTTAAAATAATTGTAAAACTAAATGTAGCACATACTATTATTTAAGAATTCGGTACTATCTGATTGAAGTTTTTTTTGTTGTCCTCCTATCCGAACTATGACTTGTAGAGAGTTTTAGGGAACATAATATAAATAGAAACACAATATACTAAAAGGATAATGCCAGTTGATCCTGTATGTGGAATAGAAATGGATGAGGAACTAGCGACTATTCATGAGTATAATGGTAAGAAATACTATTTTTGTTGTGAGGGTTGCAAAAGTATCTTTTCAAGAAAACCCGGCAAATATTCAAATAAATAACATATTGAAACTAAAGATTGTTATATGAATTAGTTTCTCTAGTCATAACTAATTAACCTAACAAGAGATATTCAGTATTGTTTGTTGTTTACTATTGTCATATTACAATATTGAATTGATCTGCAACAAATGTGGTGGCTTGAATAATCGAATATCAAACCTAAAGTCTGTACGCGATATGTTAAAGCCCATCAATAGTACATGCAAAAATTGTGGAATTTTACTAAATCCATTTGATTTTGCAATTTCAGCTGAAAGAAGGTATGAGAAATTCATTTGAGTTAACCGAAATAGGAGATATTGCTCTTATTATCCAAAGGTTTGCTAGGTGAGTGAGAGATTGATTAGCGCGTATTCACTTTACGATCTATTAGGAACTATGCACTCGAATTCATTTTCGTTTTTTATTTTATAGTAAGAATCTGCATGATTAGTAAACAATCCAACTTCAACAACACCGGGAATGATTTTTAGGTCCCTTTCAGTTTCGGCAATACTATTATAATCTGGTAACAATGCATCGTAAATAATATTGCCGTTCTCTGTTATGAATGGATAGCCTTTATCTAGCATCCGCATCTTTGGTAAAGCTCCGATTTTTTCAAGTTGTTTCATTACAAAGATTCTTCCGAATGGAGTAACCTCGATTGGGACTGCCATCGTAAATTTGTCAACAAACTTGTTAGACTGTGCAACAATTACAAATTTTTTTGACGATGCTATCAATATCTTCTCTTTTAGTAGAGCACCACCGCCTCCTTTTATCATGTTAAAATCAGAATCTATCTGGTCTGCTCCATCTATGACTACATCAATATTTCCGTCATTTTGATCTGCTATCTTTAAGCCTAAAGATTCAGATACGACTCTTATTTGAAGGGAAGTAACTACGAATTCTAAAGTATCTTTATATTCCAAGTGTGAAAGATTTCTCACAATTTTTTCAACAGTGCTTCCACTTCCTAAACCTACGGTGCTTCCTTTGGAAATGTATTTCTTGAAAAAATCTTGAGAGAGAGAGAGATATTCATTATCATTATGAAACGGGATATCAACATTACCTTGATTCATCTGGTTAAATTGAACTATCCATATCTACTTTAATCTTTACAAGGAGACTGGATTTCACAATGTGGCTTGCGAACTTTTTATTTTTCAGAATCAAAAGCATATAGGCAATACTTAGTATGGATGAATTGACAACGAGTATATATACGAAGCATCAATGAATATTCCTACAATGTCTGAAATGAGTGGCGCTAAAGCTCTTATGACTTCCCTGGAAAAAGAGGGTGTTGATATAGTCTTTGGACTTCCGGGTGGGGCAAATTTGCCAATTTATGATGCCCTGGTTGACGCTAACTTTAGGCACGTTTTGGTTAGACATGAACAATCGGCAGCTCATATGGCTGACGGTTATGCCAGAATAAAAAGAAAAGCAGGAGTATGTCTAGCAACATCAGGACCTGGTGCAACAAACTTGATAACCGGTATAGCTACTGCCTATGCGGATTCTTCTCCGTTAATTGCAATAACCGGTCAAGTACCACTGAACATGATAGGAAAGGATGCTTTTCAAGAGACTGATATCATTGGAGTTGCCAATCCGTGCACAAAATATGCGTTTCAACCAAGAGTTGCTACAGAAATTCCCGAGGTTGTAAAAAAATCGTTCTATATTGCAGAGAGTGGTAGACCAGGACCAGTTCTGATCGATATTCCAAAAGATGTACAACAGGATGTTACCGAAATTCAATTTCCAGATTTGATTAAAGTAAGAGGTTACAAACCAGTTGTAGATCCAGATCTGTCAAACGTTGGGAAGGCAGTTGAACTATTAGTTTCTGCGCAACGTCCAATTATCATGGCAGGTGGCGGGGTTATTCTGTCTGGTGCTTTCTCTGAACTTCAGGCAATAGCTGAGTTAATTATGGCGCCTGTCGTTACTACCTTTAAGGGAAAGGGTGCATTTCCTGAAAACCATCCCTTAGCGATGGGTCCTATTGGCATGCATGGTCATGCTGAGGCAAACAGAATTATCCTTGAAGCAGATTGCATACTTGCTGTAGGTGCAAGATTTTCAGATCGTTCCGTGGGAAGGTTTGATGAGTTTGGCAAGGGAATGAATATTATACATCTTGATATAGATCCTGCTGAGATTGGAAAAAATAAATCTGTAGATATAGCAATTGTTGGTGACGTCAAGTCTGCGCTTCGAACTATGGTTAAGATGTTGTCAAAGAAGGCCATTAAGAACAGCACCGACAATCCATGGCTAAAAAGGAGAAAAGAGCTAATAGATTATTTTTCGGAAAACATGAAAGATTATCCGAGAGAGATGACTGCCAGGAAGGCATTAAAAAAATTGAGAGAGCTGTTACCCGCTGAATCAATAGTAACCACAGAAGTTGGTCAATGTCAAATGTGGACTTCATTGCATTTTGATGTTATTTCACCGGGGACTTTCTTTAGCTCCACTGGATTAGGAACAATGGGATTTGGATTTCCCGCATCCATAGGCGCAAAGGCTGCTAGACCAAACGTTCCTGTTGTAGATGTTGCCGGGGACGGATCGTTTAACATGACTGAAAATTCGTTAGCAGTTTCTGTATTAGAGAATCTGCCTGTAATAGTATTCTTGTTGAATAACGATATGCTTGGTATGGTAGCGCAGTGGCAGAGAACATTTTATGATCGACGATACATGGGCGTTCATCAAAAAAATTGTCCTGACTATGTCAAAATTGCAGAAGCGTATGGAGCAAACGGCATGAGCGTTCAATCAATGGATGAGCTGGAAAAGGCAATAAAAGGCGCACTCAAAACAGAAGTTGCAACAGTAATTGACATCAAAATCGACCCAGAAGAAGATGTATATCCATTTGTTGCTCCCGGTACTGGACTTAAGGATATGATAACAGGTGCATAGATAATGAGCTCTGGGGAATTCAAAATTAAACCATTGTACATCATTTCATCGTTGGTTGAAAATAAACCCGGTGTATTATTTAGGATAACGAATCTGTTTCGGGCGAGAAATTTCAACATCGAGAGCATTACGGTAGGTACTACTGAAAAACCAGATTTGTCAAGGATGACGATAACCACAAGAATAGACGAGGCCATACTTGACCAATTGGTTAAACAACTTAGAAAACTCATAGATATAGTGGAGGTCGAGGTTCTCGATATCAATAATACAGTCTATAGGGAATTGGCGTTGATAAAGATACGAGCCAAAGATTTTACTAATAGGAATGAAATCATCAATTTTGCAAACGTGTTTAGGGCTAATATATTAGATATTGGAAAGGAATCAGTAACTGTAGAAGTGATTGGAACTCCCGATAAAATAGATGCATTTAAGAATCTAATTATACAATATGATATTGTAGAAATGGCACGAACGGGTGTTTCCGCTCTTTCGAGAGGAGAGTAATTAATGGAGTCTCAAAAGGTAAGGATATTTGATACAACATTGAGAGATGGTGAACAGACACCAGGTGTTTCTATTACACCCGAACAAAAACTCAATGTAGCGATAAAACTGGCTGACCTGGGTGTTGACACAATAGAAGCTGGATTCCCTGTGGTATCGGATGGTGAAAAAGAAGGAATTAAGAATATTGTTAAACAGAAACTTGATACTGAAGTGTGTGTATTGGCAAGAACAGTTAAGGCAGATATAGATTCAGCCCTTGATTGTGGTGTAAATTATGTTCATACATTTATCGCCACATCAGACATTCATATGCAATACAAATTAAAAATGTCTCGAGAACAGGTCATGGAAAAAGCACTTTGGGCTGTAGAATATGCAAAGTCTCATGGATTAAAAGTCGAATTTTCCGCAGAGGACGCAACAAGATCTGATAGGAAATTTCTAGTTGATGTCTTTAAAGCAGTAACTGATTCCGGTGCCGATAGAATTGATATTCCAGACACTGTTGGATATTCCACACCCGAATATATCTCATCATTAGTACAGGAACTAAGATCAAAAATGAATACTCCAATAAGTGTGCATTGTCATAACGATTTTGGACTCGCTGTTGCGAACTCTATTGCTGCAGTAAACTCAGGAGCTTCTTGTGCACATGTTACAATTAACGGACTTGGTGAGAGAGCAGGAAATGCTTCATTGGAAGAATTTGTTATGGCTCTACAGTGTCTGTATTCCAAGAAACACAATATTAAAGTAAATTCGCTGTACGAAATTTCCAAATTTGTTTCAAATACAATGGGCGTTGTAGTTCAACCAAACAAGGCTATCATAGGAGAAAATGCCTTTGGTCATGAATCAGGAATTCATACCCATGGAGTACTCAATAACCCATTGACCTATGAACCAATAAGTCCTGAATTGGTTGGTAGAAAAAGATGGCTTCAGGCAGGAAAACATGCAGGTGCTCATGGAATTCGCGCAATCTTGGCTGATTTCGGAATTCAACCCACGGAGGAACAGTTGCATAAAATTATCGAAAAACAAAAGGACCTAGGCGACAAAGGCAAGTCTGTCACTACATCACAACTCTTGTCAATCGCAAGTGAAGTGATGGGTAATACAAAATTTGAAGAGAAATTCAAACTTTATGATTTTCACATTATTACCGGAATGAATATCATTCCAACAGCGGTCATAAGATTGAATGCCCATGGAAAAGATTTGGTTGCATCAGATACGGGTGTTGGTCCTGTAGATGCGGCTCTTAAGGCAATACAAAAAATAGCAGTTGATATGGCAAACATTCGCATAAGAGAATATCGATTAGGATCTATAACAGGAGGATCGGATGCAATGGCAGAGGTTACCATAAAGGCAGAGGACCTAGATGGTAACGTTGTTTCATCAAGGAAATCAGGTGAAGATGTAGTTGTTGCATCAGTTGAAGCAATGATAGATGCAGTAAACAAACTAATGTTGAGAAAAGTACTGTATTCAAAAAATTAAGATCAAAATAGATGAGCGTCATAAGAGTTGACTAGACATAGTATTTCATTAGTTAATGGCGACGGAATAGGTCCGGATCTTGCCAATTCAGGAAGAATGTTACTAGACAGTATAAGTGATTATTTTGGAATAAAATTTGATATAGTTAATGTAGAAGCTGGAGATAATGCACTGATAAAATATGGCAAGGCTCTACCAGATTTTTCATTTGACAGCATAAAAAAATCAGATGTATGTTTGAAAGCACCTGTTGGAGAGCATGCAGCTGACGTAATACTAGTTCTAAGGCGTCATTTTGAACTTTATGCCAATATAAGACCTGCTAAATCCTATCCAAATGTAAAATCTCTTCACCCTTCTGTTGATTTGGTGGTTGTCAGAGAAAATACTGAAGATATCTATTTGGGATGGGAGTTTCCTATTGGTGACGATGCAGTCATAGGTCTTAGACTAACAACTGCAGAAGCATCGAGAAAAATAGCTCAATATGCATTTGAGGAAGCCTTGAGGAGAGGCGATAAAAAAAGTGTTGTTTGCGTCCACAAGTCAAATGTTATGAGAGTTGGAGATACTATGTTTTCTAGAATTAGTAAAGAGATTGCAAGAAAATTCCCTGAAGTAGAATTTAGTGAATCGTATGTGGATGCTTGTGCGATGAATTTGATTAGAAATCCTGAAAAATATGATGTTCTGTTGACTACTAACTTGTTTGGAGACATCCTCTCAGACGAGGCTGCCCAAGTTGTGGGCGGTCTGGGATTGGCACCTGCAGGAAATATTGGGAAAACATTCGCCATCTTTGAACCTGTTCACGGTGCCGCTTTTGATATAGCAAATAAGAACATTGCAAATCCATCCTCGATGTTCCTGTCAATAAAGATGATGCTAGAATGGTTAGCCAGTAGGAACAAGAATAATGAAGAAACCAAGCTTATTGAGGTAGGAACAAAGATAGAAAATACACTGATAGGTCTTCTTCGGGAGAACCTAAAAACAATAGACATTGGAGGTAACTTACATACTGACGAATTTACAAAAAACTTCATATCCAAACTAATTATGTAGTTCTCTACAATAGTATAGACTTGACGAGATTACAATTGGCGCGTCTAAACGTCTAAATTAATCCTTTATTATAAAACAAATACTTGTATTTTCATTCCTTATTTTCAGGTGGCGCCTGACAGAATTCTGTCAAAACACCATTCATTGATTTAGGATGAACAAAGGTTATTTTTCTACCATAGGAGCCAGTTCGAATATTACCAATCATTCGAGTGCCACTCGCAATGGCTCTTTCGACATCACTTTCGATATCATCCGCAGTAATTGCTATATGGTGAATTCCTTCTCCACGTTCTGTTAGGAATTTCTTAATAGGGCTATCATCTGCTGTAGGTTCCATTAACTCTATTCTTGTATCTTCCAGTTTCAAAATTGCGACCTTGACTCTTTCCGTTGGAACCTCCTCGATATCAATTTTGTCGATTTTCAGAATTTTTTCATAGTTCTTTAGTGCTTCGCTTACATTGTTTACGGCTATTGCTACATGGTCAACTCTCAATTCAAATCATCCTCAAAAAGAGAACTTTGGTTCGTATTTTCCAAATATGTCGACAAATACGTTGCTTATTTCTCCCAAAGTCACGTGGCCTTTTACTGCAGATATAATATGTGGCATCAGGTTCTCATCATCATTTTCAGCAAATTTTTGTAACTTACTTAATTCAGAATTTACTTTTACTTGATCCCTACTTTTCTTAAATTCTTTCAATTTTTTCACCTGACGAGTCTCTATTTCAGCGTCAATAGTATTTAATATTGGCTCTACATCATTTTGGTCTTGGAACTTGTTAACACCAACAATAACACGATCATTCTGGTCAATTTCTTTCTTCAATTGATAGGCATTGCGCCTTATTTCTTCTTGAAAGAAACCTGTTTCAATGGCTGCTAGAGAACCTCCAATCTTTTCTATTTTCTTGAGATATATCTCAACTCCATGTTCAATTTCAGATGTAAGATATTCAAGATAATATGATCCCGAGAGCGGATCTACAGTCTTGGTCACACCAGTCTCGTTTGCTATGATTTGCTGAGTCCTCAGGGCTACCTTCACTGACTCTTCAGTTGGAAGCGCCAGTGCCTCATCTCGGGAATTCGTGTGTAATGATTGGCATCCTCCCATCACTGCTGACAATGCCTCGAGTGTAACTCTGACAATGTTATTATCCACCTGTTGTGCTGTGAGAGATTCACCACTTGTTTGTACATGGAACCGAAGATGAGTAGATTTATCACTTTTGGCTCCAAATCTTTCCTTCATTATTTTGGCGTAGATGCGACGGGCAGCTCTAAATTTGGCCACCTCCTCAAAGAATTCCATAGTGCAGCAGAAAAAAAACGACAAACGAGGTGCGAATTCGTCAACCTTTAATCCTCTTGACACACATGTATTGATATACTCTATTGCATTGGCAAACGTAAAGGCTAATTCTTGAATAGCGTTTGAACCTGCTTCCCGCATATGATATCCAGAGATGCTTATTGGGTACCACTGTGGAACATTTTTTGAGCAATACTGGATCATATCGCCTATGATTCTCATTGACTGTCTGGGCGGATAGATATAGGTATTGCGAGCTATGTACTCTTTTAAGATATCATTTTGTGTCGTTCCCCTTAGGTTGTTAGATGATATCCCTTGCGACTCTGCAACAACGATATACAAGGACAGTAATGTTGATGCAGTCGAGTTAATTGTCATTGAAGTACTGACCTTATCAAGTGGTATATTTTGGAAACATGTCATCATGTTGTCTATGGAACTGATGGCAACTCCAGTCCTTCCAACTTCCCCTTGTGAATATTCATTGTCCGAGTCTCTTCCAGTTTGCGTTGGAAGATCAAAAGCCAATGATAGGCCAGTCTGTCCATGATCTAATAAAAATCGAAATCTCTTGTTAGTTTCTTCTGCACTTCCAAAGCCACTATACTGCCGCATAGTCCAGAGTCTTTCTCTATACATGTCAGGGTATAGGCCTCTTGTATACGGAAATTTGCCTGCTTCTTCATCATCATGGCTTTTGCTAGTAAGATCTTTTGAAGAAAAACTTCTCTTTACAGGAATCCCTGAATCTGTCTTAATTTTCTTTACCTCTTGTTTTGCCATTGTTGCACACACCTACACAATTATCTTATTAGCAAAATTTAAAGCTGCGCTATATGGGTCTACTTCCTTTTTCAGTATCTTATTTACAAGCTCTCCGTATTCTTGGCTTTTCATTATTTTTTCAATAGATTTTTCTTTAATTACATTTAAAATCATATCTCTTAATTCATTTTCGAGTATTGATTTTTCTCTTGCTCGATATTTTTCATCATCCAACAATTTTACTAAAGCCTTTGTTAACTCTCTTATTCCTTTATTCATCCTTGCCGAACATTTGAATACTAATTTCTTATTATCCCCAACCAAGTCCGAGATTATATTGTATAATATGCCAGCTCCTTCCAGATCCGACTTATTTACAACATAGATATCCCCTATCTCGGTTAATCCAGCTTTTATCGCTTGAACACTATCTCCTGTTTGTGGATTGAAAATAACTACAGTAATATTTACTGCTTTAGAGATTTCAATTTCAAGCTGTCCTGCTCCCACACTTTCAATTAATATGAGATTGTAGCCGGCCGCATCTAAAATTCTTACAACATTTCGAAGTGATCTTGAAATACCTCCTTCTGCCCCTCTCGACGCTAGGCTTCGAACATAAATCTCATCGCTTATTGACATCATACGTACTCTATCTCCCAATAGCGCACCACCAGTTATCGGGCTGGATGGGTCTACAGCTATGACCGCCACTTTATATCCAAGAGCGTGAAATTCCGTGGCGATTCTTCCAATTAGTGTACTTTTACCTGCCCCTGCCGATCCGGTAAATCCAATCGTACTTGCATTTTTTGTTTTCTTGAAAATACCATGAATTATTTTCAGTGACTCAGCCTCATTATTGTCAATTACTGAGATCGCTCTGGAAATTGATCTCTTGTCTCCTTTTAAGATTCCAGATACTAATTCTGACACGAGAGATTTAGCTGGAAAGTTAAGTATTAAAAGTTACTTCTGATCTTGACAACATTTCAGTAATAGAAGCCAAAAATTGACAAAAAATTTTAATGGTCCATTGTAAATTTTAGATATATGTCAACACTTACCCAAGGGAATAAGAAGCCGATAAGAGTTCTTGTATCCAAACTAGGGCTGGATGGTCATGATCGAGGAGCCTTAGTCATATGCAGAGCACTTAGGGATTCTGGTATGGAAGTTATCTATTCAGGGTTATTCTGTACTCCACAACAGGTGGCAAAAATCGCTATCGATGAAGATGTCGACGTTATTGCAATGAGTTTGCTAAATGGAGCACATCTTACATTATTTCCCAAGGTTGCGACTTTATTAAAGGAACACGGGGTTAGTGATATCTTATTAATTGGTGGAGGAGTTATTCCTGGTAGGGATAAGAAAGAACTCGAACAAAAGGGCGTAAAAGGTAACTTTGGGCCAGGTACACCCCTTGAAGACATAATCGAGTTTATTCACAATAATGTCAAAAAATAGCACGCTATATTATCAGCTGCTCCCCTAGTCTTTATCTGGGAACGTACCATTTTAGTTCGAGTCTTGATCCATGAAATATTTTTCAGCAGTCATACGTGTCTTATCGCCCTAACAACCATTAAAACGATCCAAATAACCAAGACAATTATTCCAATAACTATCAGAATGTTTCCAATAGTTCCAGCCGGATATGGTATAGGGGAATAGAGTAGTATCGCTCCGATTACAATTAGAACTAGTGCTAGGATTAGTAAACTTTGATTAGAAATTGCAGTCATATTATAAGACAATAGGCAAACAAACTTTATTACTATAATATACTAGACAAAGCATTTAGCTCATAAAATCAACATATCCGACAATACCAAAACAAAAGAACATTTTCGGAATGAGCCTTAGAATAAAAAGAATCTATGCAAGCACAAATTGAAACAAAAATAAAGTAGATTGCTAGTCTACTGGATTTGATTCAATCTCACTATCGGTTGAAGGAACTGACATTGAATCATTGGCTTGTGTCATGTCACTGCTAGTTTCATTCATGCCCAGCATACCGTTACTTGATTGGGAAGAACCCATTTGATCTTCTATTGTTTGATTCGCACCTAGTGTATTTTCAGTTGTTTGATTCGCACCTAGTGTATTTTCAGTTGTTTGATTAGCATTTAATGTATTTTCAGTAGTTTGTGTAGATTCGAGTTGATTTTGATTGTCCACAGTTATTTCATTTAAGTTTACATTCTTCAGGTCTATGTCAATATTGACATCGCTGCCGCCGCTGATATGTGCCCTCTTGGTAACGACATCTATCTCAATTGTTCCTTTACCTATCTGGCCCCTGATTTCACCGTCTGGAAATGATTGTGTGTGTACATTTACATATGCAGATGATTTGTCAATGAGACTCACAAGATCAGATATTGATTTACCCTTTAGAGGTCCTTCTAATTTATCTGCTGTTATGCTTCCCTGAACTAAAGCACCGTTTACGGTATCTTTACTGCCTTTGAATAATGTTGCAACAACAGGACCATTTTCGCTTGCCTTACCTGAATGAATATGGGCTTGAGTTACTCCTTTAAGACCTTCACCTTCAATTTGGTACCAAACTTTTGAATTGCCACTGTTTACAATAAATCCACTAATTCCTGTTGCTGTTACATCAGGGTGTGATGGAACTTCATTTTTGCCGTTTAATACTGTGAGGTACCCATTCTGCTGCTGTGCATTTATCTGATTTGCGAATATTACTGACACTGAGATTGACAGTATTGCCGCTAGCACCAGCGCTGTGTAAGTTAATTTTGTCATTACTTAGAAAAAGACAAAATAATTTATTAATAACCATAAACACGGATCTTGAAAATGCATAATTCGTTTAATAGTACATTAAACTGTAATATACCATGAAGTGTAATAGATTCTAAACATTGTGGGGGTGAACTGATGCATTTTACTTTTGAATCATGCCCGTAACATGCTGTGCTCTATTCCTGAGGTAATGAAGATTTAAATTTACAATGTTCTTCAGTACTATTTATCTCAAAAAATGACTTTGATTGGTGATGCTTATCGTTGGTTATATAGTAAATTCAGCTCTCGCCCCACAAATTTTAGTTGGGTCATAAACAATGAGCTTGCTGGGAGCGGATTGCCATTATCATTTGTGCAATTCAAATGGTTAGTTGACCATGGGATAGGAACAGTAGTCACAGTTCGAGAAGTACCTTTGCCCGCTAATTGGTTCACCTTAGAGGATAAAAAAAATTCGAATACTGATAGTAAGAACCCCAAGAGAATAAATTACTTGCATCTGCGAGTTGAAGATTATCATTCCCCAACAGTGCAGGAAATTGATTCAACTGTGAAGTTTATAGAAAATGAAATAAAAGCAAATAGACCAGTACTTGTCCACTGCGCTGCGGGAAAAGGTAGAACGGGAAATATTCTAGGTGCTTATTTACTAAGAAACAAGAATATTGGTGCGAGGGATGCAATAACCAGAATTAGAAATATACGGCCTGGGTCAATTCAAACTGATTCTCAAGAGAAGTCGCTCTATGAATATGAGAAGTATTTGAAAGATAATTCTACGAAAAATTGAAATTGAATTTGAATCATCTTGGTAACAAACCGACTATGCAAGAAACATGACAACATTTTTTTGATACTGATTGATATTATATTATATGGATTTTGAAAAGTTAGAGGATCTGGCTACTGAGGTAAATTTGGCACGAAATCAGAATATGAGATCTAGAGCTAAGGAAGTGGAAGAAGAAATATTGAAATGCTTGACTGATAATCAATTGGATTTTCCAGTTGAAGGAGATGTCTTAATCAACAAGAATTCTGCTTCCTTTGTTTATAAAAACAATAAAACGTACCCCGCATTGTTAGAATATATTGCACGTATCTTGCATGTCGATATTCCGATTAGGATTAAGGAATCTAAGTTTGGACCGGGAGGAATCATAGTTATGGCTGGGAATAAGGATGAGGCACATAAAATATTACAGGAATGCTCCAATGAGTTACAGATTCTCATAAAGGGTAAAGAAGGGCACATTGACTAATTATATTTTTTGACTATGTTCAAAAATTTCGTTTGTTCTCAATAACGTCGATGAGATTTGACAACCTGAATGGTTTAACTAGAACATCCTCACTGGTCACTTTAAATGATGTGATTCCAGTAGAAGTTCTATACAGGGGATTAGTTGTAGTCAAAACAATTCTTTGAGTAGGTCTAATTTGATAAATCTCTTTTGCTAAATCGGTTGCCTTAAGATTACCAGTTAAATGCATATCTAGAATAATAATGTCATAATCCTTTTCTTTTATCGCTGATAAGCATTCATTACTCTCTGAAGTGACAACTGCATTGATATTTCTCTTTGTAAAAAATTCAGTATATAGGGTCATTAAATCTGGATCGGATTCTACGATAAGGATGTTCATGCCATGTTCTTTTACACGTGTGTCTACCAAACTATGATCATAATTGTTAAGATCAACTAACATGTCGTGTGAACCCATAATCCTGGATTTCGAGTCTAGTTTATTCATTAAAACAAGTTGCGGGTGAGGACATATTACAGTGATATGGTAATTGTTTCTTAGCCATTCATTATGAACATGCTGCCACCATTTCTCAAGAATCTCAGAATTGTCAAATGATTTGATTTCACACAGATTGCAAGCGGCATCTGCAAAGACAGTTATTTCACCTTTCTTACCTTTTACTATTAGATCACTAATTATTTCCTCTAGATTATTTTTAAGTTCCTCAAATGGGAATAAGCTACCATTTAATGCAGATTCAACGTATGGTCTAAAGTTGATAATTTGCAAATTTTCATTGTCGATATTCTCTTTACAATGCTTTATTCTATCAGATAACTTTTCTATGCCCAACAGGTGTGACTGGTCTAATGCATGAACAGATGCATAAATACAAATTTGTCCATCTTCAAGCCCTCTGTTAATCCAATAGGCTGCAGCTTGTGCGCGATGTTCTTCATCTTCATACATGAGCATTACGTGTTTACCATCTGAAATTTCATACGGATCACGAATGTTACTCATTTAATCCACTATCTTTATGTCCTCATTTTCTTGTGACAATAATACTCCGAATAATTAACTGAGCATAATAGTTTATTT
>Ga0193736_1000030_pt1 | contig 32595 bp, 37 predicted proteins | sample L2m1metaG_FD_160566 | JGI IMG/M metagenome (GOLD analysis project Ga0193736, IMG submission 160566) | Soil microbial communities from a riparian zone of the East river system, Colorado, United States - L2m1 | ecosystem: Environmental > Terrestrial > Soil > Riparian zone | place: USA: East River... | reverse complement strand
ATCAATCAAGATAATCTACTCTTCCTAAATAAAAAATCTTTCTTAACAATTTCCGTTTAGAAATTTCTTGAATTATTTTTTTGAGGCTGGATGGTCGGATACAAATTCTTCAACGACCCTGTTCCATGCGATCGCCAAATTCTGTGTGTTGTAGCCTCCTCCGCCAAGGCCAATAATTCTACAATGAGATCTCTCATGCGCAAAATTATGCATAAATCGAGCAGCATATTCATGTGATTTCTCAGTATATTTCAAATGTGTTAAGGGATCCCCCGATAAGCCGTCTGCCCCGCACTGCAATATTATGAGCTCAAAATTCATAGAATTAATAAAATTTTCAATTTTCATAAATGCCGAAATAAAGTCACTATCAGTAGCACCAGGTGGCAGTGATAAATTTAGCTTTGTACCCTTTCCAGCTCCTGAACCATTTTCTGATTCAAATCCTGTTCCAGGATATAAGAATGAACCGTCCTCGTGAATATCGGCTATGAACAAATCAGGATCTTGTTCAAATTCGTAGTACACGCCATCTCCATGATGAGCATCAATATCAATATACAGTATTTTCCTCAAATCATATTTCTTTCTGGCATACATTATGGCAACTCCTATGTCATTAAAAACACAGAAACCTCCAGCTGCATTCCTTCTTGCATGATGCAGACCTCCAATTGGATTAAATGCATGAATAATTCCGTCGGTATTATTAATTACAGTGTCAAGGGCTAATAATGTAGATCCCACTACATACAAAGAAGCATCAAATACTCCCTTGAAGGAGGGTGTATCACCGGAGTCAAGATATCCTATTCCATCTATTGAAGATTTTTTTACAAAATTGATATAGTCTTTGTCATGAAAATAAGATATTGTATGTTCATCTGCTATGGCAGGGGAAATTACTTTCAGATTGTCAGAGCTAGTGTCCCGTGATTGAGTAATTTTTGACCAAAAGGCATCCAGTCTACGAGAATTAAATGGATGTTTCTCACCAAAGGTATAATTTGAAAGCTCCTTACCTAACACAACGGCAGTATTACACATTATCTTTTTTATGGGTCCGAAGTATTAGTAGATTATTAGCAAAGAAACGCAAGCAGATTTTCATTCGGTTTAAACGAACAAACTTCGTAAGTTCATAGAATTGCCTAGTAGAGGTCCTCGCACTAATGTTGGGCTTTCAAAAATGCTTTATAGTACAATTGCCCATTCTTATAAGATCAAAATGTGCTATGAATTTGAAATCCCGGAGAATGTAAAACTGACAAGTAAAAAAGCACTGGAAAAGGAAGATAATGAAGCCGAACTCGAGCTAGAGCCAATTAAGGTGCCAAATTAGACTTTCCTTTTCTTTTCTTTAACCATTGACGCTGCTGCCTTTTCGTTTTGGTAGCGGTGCGTGGCTTGGATTATGGCATATGGCACCTGGTATTTTAGCGAGTTTATTATCGTATGTAAGTTTGATTCGAGTTATCAAAGTTCTTAATTAGTTCAAATTTGTTTTCAAATTTATCGAATCTTACTAGTCCTATTTGAGGAAAAATTTTCAGTGGATCTTCAGCCATGACAGTTACTGCCTGGATCTCACCAAAGAATTTTTTGCATAGTTCTAGGCTCATATTTCTAACTGTGTTTTCATCTAAAATTCCAAAACTATGAAGATACTCGTGCAAAAGTACGGTAAATAAATAAGAGTTGTATTCATAATTGGAAGTTGAATGTTTTCTTACCAAGTCTAACAGGATACTATTGATGGCAATGACGTTTGAGCCCAAAACGTGATAAGCTCCTACTCTCGTAGGCATTCCATGAAGCATCAGGCTCAAACCAGCTCGTTTCATCTCATATACTGAATTTACAGAAGACTTTACAAACTCAAACACTTCGTTAAAGTCTTTCAAATCTAATAGCTTGTTATTATTGTCGATTTTGTCTTCGGCCGTTATGATCTTTGTCACTTAATCTGATTCTTATATTCTCGTTTTACACCTATAAATCATGTCCTCTTTTTTAAGACTATCACATGTTAATCGTACAATTGAGATAAGAACAATGCATTAGATTAATTAAGTAAACAAGCTAATCCTAATACATAATTTATGGATACGCGATGGAAGGGAGATTCTGGTCTGAATGCTAGGATGGTCTTGAGTTTCGTTATCTTGGGAATATTATATGCCATATTCTTGGGTATACTTCACTATCTTGGAGTAGGATACATTCCACTAGCGATAGTAGCATCTGCAATGATTTTAGCGCAATGGTATTTCTCCGACAAAATAGTTCTTTGGAGTTCTCGTGCCACCATCGTATCAAAAGAACAGTATCCAAGACTACATGAAATTGTGGAAAGACTTTCAGCTAACAACGGAATCCCAAAACCCAAAGTTGCAATAGTTAATTCCGTGGTCCCTAATGCTTTTGCCACAGGTAAAAGTCCTAAAAGCTCTCTGGTTGCAGTAACTTCCGGGATTTTAGATGTCTTGGATGATGATGAGCTTGAAGCAGTAATAGGACACGAATTGAGTCATGTTAGAAGTAGGGACGTTTTAGTTCTAACATTGGCCAGTGTATTTTCTATGGTAGCCTGGTATCTTGTCCAATTCGGATTTTTTGGTGGATTGCGTGGAAGAGGTCGAAACGCTTCGGGAGGTACGGCAATTGTAATTCTAGTTGCATTGATAACGTGGGTCGTAAGCTTCTTGATTATCAGAGCTATTTCAAGATACAGGGAATATTCGGCAGATAGAAGTGGGGCAATCATGACCGGAAAGCCGGATAAATTGGCTAGTGCTCTTCTTAAAATAAGTGGCAAAATGGAAAATATTCCAACAAAGGAGTTAGAAAACGTTCAAAAATTAAATGCATTCTTTATTATACCTGCTCTTTCTGGAAGTTCTATTGCCAATCTATTCTCTACTCACCCTCCTGTAGAAAAGCGAGTTCAAAAACTAAGGGAAATGAAAATTGGCACGAATGAATAAATAAAAAGAATTGAATTAGCCCAAGATTGCTATCCTAATGCAATCTAAGGCAGTTAGTTTTTGATTTTCTTACTTTATGCATGATACGGACAGATTAATTCAGGTTGTATCTGTCTTTGACACTAGGTGGGTCCAACTGGAACTGTAGGTTGTTGGTTCATAACATGTACCGTGACTATATCATCGTCTTCTCTATCCACCTCATCTCTAACTTTTAATTTGAACTCGTATGTAGATTCCCCAGCTGCAACCTCTGGAGCCTTGAATGAAGCTTCAGATTTATCGTCATTATCTATTTCAAAAGGTTGGTTATTTTGTACTTTGGCACCATTTACCCTGACTAATTCCCAATTATAGTCAACGAATTTTTTAAATCCGCCTTTACTATCAGAACCATCAAGTTTTACCTCTTGATTTTCAAAGACCTTGAAGTCATTACCTGCGTCGGCTCTAATCCTCGGATATTTCCCAGCTTCTGCTGTACTCCATGTTAAAAGTTGCATCGCAGTAAACGCGACAGCAAAAACCAGCAAAACGTATACGTATTTGTTCATCCTCATAGAATGCTCTATCTCTTATAAATAATCTTTTCGGTTAAATTTTTGTTCTTTTTGTATACTTTTTAGACTACACTATGCGGGGCACAAAAGAATCAATATTAGAGAGATATGGGTCTTCGATACTTAAATGAAGAACGTGTTATAAATAATACCTTTCTGATGAATTTCTACGCTTTCCCTCTAGTTAGTATCCAAATTTCTATTCAATATGTTTTCAAAGTAGAATATTCTAACAAATGTGGCAATTTGAATGGAAATTACTGAAAATCATGTAACGGTTTGTCCTTGTGTAGTTCTATTTTTTTCCTTATCTCTGTCTTGTGTATATTCAAGATGTGTTCGTTGGCACAATTGTCATGCATAATACCAATTTCGCAGAATTCACAGGATGTAACAAAATCTTGATTCCTTAACTTTCTGTTACAGAATTTGCAAACCTTTGTTTCAATATCGTAGATCGAAAGAGGTTTCAACCAAGCCTCTCGCCAAAGTACACTGACGCTCACCATTAACAGAGATCTTTGATATATTATATTTATTCTAAAGTGATATTAGAATGTAAAACTCCTACCTCTGTATTATTTAGATTTCCTTTTCTCAGTAATGATATTTAGATTTCAAAAACAAATAATGGAACGGTTTTGTGTTGGATTACTTTAATTTCTTATATTGATATTTTATTAACCAATTAATCATTTTATGTTGTATGAATACCAGAGTCATCAATAAAGCTTCAGCTGGGAATGGCTCTCCCTTGGCATTTATTGCATTACTATATCTATGACAGTCATTTAACATTTGTAAAAATAATCTTCTGTCCTCTGAATATAACATGTCAGCAAAACCCTTCCATGATTCGATTTCTCGTATTAGAATATCATCTTCTGGAAATAAGATCATATATATCACTAAGTTAGATCCATTGCAAATTTTATATTGGATTTAGATAATTGAAACAGTTTTTTATAATTATGAAATACAATGGACATTAAAATAGCTTGTACTCTGACAGGTCTAACACATTGATAGGATGCAGTATTATATAGTCGTGTAAGTGAAAACATTTCATCAAATATCTTCTTGTCTGTTTTATCAAGGAGATTTCGGAATGGTTTCCATTTTCGCTCTTCAATTGTACTTGAGATTCTGAATGATGGAATTGTTCTGCCCATGTTATCATCTACTTATTTGAAACTATTAGTAAGTCGTTCTTGGATATTAAATATTTCCTATTCATGGTAACACAATTAGTAACATATTTGCAGGATTTTTCATTTATTTTCACGTTAAGTTGCTCACTGGATTTGTTTTGAATAATTTCTATATTTTTATTAAACAAAGGAAGTAGCGTATTGCAATATAAATCTGAAATAGAAAGAAGTTTATTTAATAGTATTGAAGTTATAAATAAGATATTATTTTTACGAGATAATATCAATATGGCATCCATAATTTCTTTTATTAATGATTTAGCTTCTTTGATATCGATTTCATCTTGAATAAACATATCAAACAAATCTGGAATCAATATCAATTTAGCATTGAATTTATGAATCATATTTGGTAGCTTATAGACTATTAAATGTACAAGTTGATATAATGTAAAAACCCTTGTTACCACTACTCTTTGTAATACTTGTTTGGTATTCAATCCATACTGTCGTCCAAATTCTACATACTGATACACATCTGTGCTGTTCCCTGCATCTATAACTAATACATTTGAATGAGATGTACAATTGGATATAAAACCACAAGACCTTCTAGGAACTAAGCAACATATTCCAATTCTTGTTAAAAGTATATTTGTAAGTTCTGAAATTCCTACAACACACACAATATCGTGAATTTCAAGTTCTATTGCAGACGTTAATCCTCTAATTTCAAGTTTAACATTATCAAGATATTCATAAGCATTTTGGAATTTTGGTTCATAATCATTTTGATTAAATGTAGTAAGATGAGACATGAGTTCTTTTTAGAATGTTGGAATATTTAACAAAGGAAGCTCCTGTGAGATGGGGAGGGGGATTTGAAAGAAGTGATAATCTAATGATTCAAAAATACCGGCTATAAGACATATCATACTAGGTATACCGGCATGCAAGATATTAACGGCAGTTAATTTCTAAGCAGTTTTCACGAGTTGTATTTACAGAGTATAATATTTGCGTTGGGAATCAGGCGATAAATGGAAGTCTGATGTACAGATAAATATCTAAAAATATATATCATTATCATGAAAATTCCTCTATACCAAGTTTTTATAATTACATTACTCATAGTAGGATCATCCACAGTTGTTGAAGGAAGTGGTATAGATAATAAAGAAAAGAAAAAAATCTCCGAAAGTCTAAATCATAGTGAAGTAAAGAATCTAACTCAGAACGAAGATGATTCTGTATATCCCCAGATAAGCTCATCATCAAATAGTGTATATGTGGTCTGGCAAGAATCTGTAGGGAATTACGCAAGTAAAAATTATGATATATTCTTTATGAAGAGTAACGATGAAGGAGACACTTTTGGAGACCCAGTAAACCTTAGTAATAACCCTGGATTTTCGGAACATCCACAAATCGCAGCTGTTGGAGATAATATCTATATTGCGTGGGTGGACGACTCCTCTGGCGAAAGAAAAATAATGTTTTGCAAGAGCCCCGACAGTGGTATGACATTCTCTGAAAACATCGTTGTAGCTCAGAACACAATAGGTCCACATCATGCCGAGCTGGCCGCAAAAGGGAAAAATGTCTACATAATATGGAATGGATTTGACACAGAAATTAACAATAAGGTATTATTTAGTAAAAGTGACGATGAGGGTGAAACTTTCCGAGAACTCAGAGAGATTGGCAAAGCTGATGCAGAAACCTATCCCAAGATAGCCGCAAATGCAGATGGTTATTACATAACATGGGATAAAAAGAAGGATAAAGATACAGAAATCTTGTTTATTAAAGGTCAAGAATACAACAATGGATATAGTGATACTAATCCTAGAAGACTAAATACCCAAGGAATAGGTGGAGGTGAATCTCAAGTGGCTGCATTTGCTGATCACGCACTAGTTTCTTGGACTAGCAATTTGCCAGTAGATAAAAAATATGTTTACATTAAAAGTAGCGGAAACAATGGTAACGATTTTGGGAGTACAATTATCATATCTTCTATTAACTCGTCAAATGTGGAGAATATGATTATTAATGACACTATATACGTCTCGTGGCAAGATGATATAAATGGTAATCAAGATATCTACCTAAGCACGAGTAAAATCAATGAAATTAGTGAGGATATGCCAGTAAATGTTAGCGACAATACTGGAGTCTCAGAATGTCCGTCTATTACAGTATCACGAAATGGAATTCACATGGTATGGGAAGATAATACAACAGGAAATCATGAAGTATTGTATAAACGCTTAACTTAACTCCAATGATGTTATGTCTGTTTATTAGTAAACCCAAAAACCCAATTATTTGTCCCGACCGGCTCCAAATAAACTCAAAATACTAGTTACCATCATTCCAACTGTATACGAAGATTGAAATTCTTGTAAATACGGAATAAAATGCGCAGTAAGTAGGGTTCCTAATGCAACTAACGAGCCGTATTCAGTTACCTTTTTTAGGATAGTACGATCCTTATTAAAAGGAGCGAGAAGCATACCCAATATCCATACACCAAATAACCAAAACATCACTTTCGATGCAATAAATGAAGTAGCAGAGAAGGAAGCTCCGAAATACATTGCAGTAACTATAAAATCGCCCATCATTAAATTTGGAAATATTGAATCAAATGATCTAAGCTTTGTGATATAGTATCCAAAAATAGCACCAGCGATAGCAACAGCTGCTATACTCCCCCCAACAAAAGGAACATTGTTAATACAATGGAAAAAAAGGACGTATGGGCTAATACTACCACAAAAAACATAGCTAGAAACTATTGACATCATAAATGATTTTACAATTACACTAGCCAAAAAAAGTAGAACTTTATGAGATCGCTCCAATTTATTCAAAAAATGGTATTCCTAGGAAATATTCCATACCAAACTTAATACTTGCATAAATAAAACCTTATTTGATTAGCGAAATACTAATTTTATAATTCCAAATTAACATAAGGGTGGAAATTAAACTTTTTGAAATCGATGTAGAAGTGAAGAAACACTAAGAACAGCGCTTCTGTTTGAAATATCATATTTACAGCTTTAATAATAAAAAATAATATTTACTACTTGAGAGATAGTCTATTTAATAAGGGCTCACGCAGAGGTTCAGGTACGATATCGTCGAAAGTTTGATTTGTCAATTTTTGTCTAATTTGAGCAAGTTCCTCTCCAGTGATACTTTGCAAGACTTTAGTCAACGTGAAATTGTCCAAGAGTTTGAGGCTTTGCTCAATTACTATTGATTCCTGATTGACCAAACCATAAGTAGCAATGTTAGTTGGCGAAAGAGAGGATAGGTCTTTAGCAATACTGCAGGCAGTAGATGAATAATTCCCGCTATCGCACTTTACAACAAGATCGTTGGGAGGTGGTGGATTTGGTACTGTTGCATATTTAGCAGCGTCTACTTCCCAAAATGGAAGAATGAACAAAAGAACCAAGACGAGAAAAATTTTCAACATCACATATTTTAATAGACAAGATATATACTTTATTGATCAAAACAAAGCACTTAAAACTGTTAGAACAATTGTAGTTGGATGCTAGGCAATGATGCTGGGATTAAATTTAGTCATGGTCATGTAACTTTGGGTATTTATGAATCTAAATATGAAATCAACTGTCCTCTGGCGTATCCCTTTCCTATCTTGGTAATCTTAATTTTTACTCTATCATCAGGTTTTGTCCCTCCGACGAAAGTGACCAGACCTCTTATTCGTGTAACGCCAGAATCGCCATTCCTGCTCATATCTAGGATGATTACGTCGTACTCATCTCCAATCTTTACTGGAAATTGAAAAGATGATTCACGGAATGATCCTTGTCTAGGTAAATAAGTATTCCGCTCTTTGTTATTATTTACATCACGCAGGGAATCGTCCAAAGTATCCAATCTTGTCTTAATTTAGATATACACATATTTCAATATTAATTTCCTGTATTTTTATAGTCCAATTGCCACATGGATTAAATTGCCACAAAATCATTAATATTACAATATGATATGCCCTCTATTGATCGGATACTATCTCAAAGCTCATCCATTGTAAATTTGTTATAACACATATTGCATCTAAATTTCTCATTTCCAGGATTACTTGAAAGTACTTCAAGTTGACTTTTAGTCCTACATTTTGGACATTTTCCGTAAACAGTTTTTCTGGTTATGAAAATGATAGTATTATAATGAATATAAATATTCTACTATAGTGATTTCAGTCGAATTGTCGCTGGTCTACCACGATGCAATGCCTTTACTATTTCTAGATATAATAGATTAAAGGGCCATTAAATCCAGACAAAGAATTGCGTGCTCAGCCTAAATCAATGGCAATATTAGTTATTTGAGATTATTTGATATCAAAACTTGAATTTTTTTTACCAAAATTATCGCCACAGTTAGAGTTTGACAGCGGCAGTGGTTTTTAGAATGCAGTTATTCTTTCAAATTTATCAGGTTCAAACCGCTGCCATAAAGCCCCAAATATTGACCCAAGAATCGCCCAAAACATTACGATTGTTGAACCACTGACAACTCGAAAAGTATCAATCAGATTCATCGATATCGATATCTGGTCTGGATTAGGTGGCATGACGAGATAAGTTACTGTCATGATAGTTCCATATAAAGCGCCGGCAATCATAGCTTTTCTCGAAGCTGTTTGATTCAGTTTTTTGGCGATGATAGCAACTGCAAGTGCGCTAACTCCGGAAATAAAAAGAAACGCGACAAATAATCCTTGGCGATAATAAATCGTGTCAGGATCTCCAACCGCAGGAGGGTTTGAGGGATATTTTAGTGCAGGGACTATAAAAAGAACAAGACACAAAATCGACGCTAAGAATATCGCCTTTGTCTTGGCATTATTGCCTGGTAATGATTTTCTTGAATAAGCAAACACTATCCCAAATAATGAGGATAAAGAAATTCCATAAATAATACCTCCTACTACTTCCCCGCCCTTTTGCCATATTCGGTAACCGGCGATTTCATCCATATTCACGGATTGGCCCGCATTGATGTCGTTGTTTAATTCTATTCCAATCGCCTGATCAATAAATGGTTCGACCACCGCTAGGTTGATCAATCCCAGAATTGCACCTGCTGTAGCGCCAGAAACAAGAGTAATGAAAAGAAATGAAAACGTTCTCATAATTGGTTCAATATCCAGTGCGTTGCTAGTGACACGGAAATCCGGAAGCGTGTCTCATATCATGAACGAATTCATGTAGCCACTTGTTATCGAAGGCCTGTTTCCCTTCAACAAGACTAAAAAGCTGTCCTTGATCAAATCCCGATACGAATAATCCAAATAACATAATTGCAACCAAAATACCTATTGCTATTTTGGAAATGTCTGAATTTTCTACTAATAGTTGCCTCGTGTATGACATCCTTTTTGATTAATATTCCTTATATATATAAATAATTGGTTGGTTTATCCAACAAGAAGCCTTTATTCTCAAATTGTATAAATTACGCTTTAAATTGTTAAATCATAAACTTAATGCACACCTATGTGAGGACGCTCCAAAAGGTAGCCAGTAGAATTGCGCCAAGTCGAATTCTTTCGTTTGAGATGGTTCACGTATTGGTGACATTGCAACTTATTCAAGAAAGAGGCCATGTAAGTAGGCATACTCTATGCAAGAAATTGGATCTTGGAGAGGGAACAGTAAAGACACTGGTCAAACACCTTAAAATCTACGATCTTATTGAAACTGACAACACGGGAACACGAATAAGTACAAAAGGCAGCAAATTGCTTTCAGAGCTGCTATTATCAATTCCATCTGAAATGAGCATTTCCACATGCTCTGTTGCACTGGGTAAATTCAACTATGCAATTTTGATTAAACAAATGAGCTATGTAATTAGATCAGGAATTGAACAAAGAGATGCCGCGATTAAAATGAACGCATTGGGCGCAACTACGCTTGTTTATAAGGACGATAAATTCATGATCCCAAATACCAATTTTAACGCGCTTCATAGAGAACAAAAGCTACATACTTTGTTAGTGGATAGCTTGAAACCAGAAGAAGGAGACGTATTGATTATTGGAAGTGATAATATATCCGAAAGAGCAGCAGAATTTGCAGCAAAAAGCGCCGCGCTTGTAACAATTATGAATCATGAAAAACACATTTACTAATGAGTCTGGCAAACAAATTTTGAGTACTTGGAATTTTTTGAGTACTCGTAATTGTAATAACTCATTTAAGTCTCCTGAATAGATAAAAAGCCAAATGGAATCAAATAAAAATTTACTATTTGGAGTATTTGCAGTACATAGTCCAGAATCATGCCCACTAAATAATGAGAAAAGCAAAGAAATTTTTAAAGAAATGAAACGCAAGCTTGAAAGTAATATTTCAAAATTTAATGTAAAAAAAATCGTTGCCTTTTACATGTCAGTTCTGGAACATGAGTGGGTCATAATTTTAGAAGCAGAAAACGCACATGATATTGAGGAACTAAGTATAGCAGTGGGAATTTCTTCATTCAATACCGTAAAGATAGTACCTCTAAAATATTTTGATGATGTTATCAAAAAGCTTGAAAGTTAGTCTTATCTTGCATCATGTAAAAGACCAGTCTTAAGTTTTTCATCTAATCGAATAGATTGGCTTTATTAAATCAGCAATATCTGTCCAACACCTTGCTATTTCGTCCATTGTGTATACTATGTTTATTATCTTCAATACAGATTGATAATCGCCTTCTAGCTTGATATAATCATTCTTTAAGAAGGTGGATATTATATTAAACTTATTGAAAAGAGTTACTACATGAGAGGACTTTTCCGTATCCTTGGTTATGAATCCAGATATTGATTTTTCTTGCATTTCCAGAATCAAGAAATTTGCGTCAATTATTTTTTCATATTTAATTTCATCGAAAAATCCAGATAATTGGGAGGACAATTTAGAAATAAGATCTCCTGCATTTTCCAAATGATTTGCCGCAATTCTATAATCTAAAATATCAATATTACTCAGACCCAAACTCGAAGCCAATCTGCGATCCATCATTGCCGTTCTAATTAATCGTACGATTAGAAAATATTGTCTATTTACTTCATCATCTCTTCCCCTCACAAGTAGATCGATATCGGTATCTCTAGTTTTCATAGCGTTAACTATATCCCGGTGCATACCCCTGACAATAGAGCTCATTTGTTTCAATATTTTTGAGATATTCATAGAGTGAGCGTCCAAGAGGAACTGGATGGTCATGTTCAGCCCGTCTTCGTCAACTATTTCAAGACCAATCAAATTTCGCATCGCTTTTTTTACGATTTCTCGATTGTTAAAATCGATTTGAGTTTTGCCGACTATCTTTATGAAGTCGTAACCTAACAGATATGCTCCATATATCTGATTTATTAATTTGTCATGAGAAAGATCAGATAAGTGTATAGCTATTTCCTTGGTTTGACTATTTTTATCACTGGCGGGAAAGATCGTGATAGAATTATCATCGTTATTTTCAATAGATAGCATGTCTCCCTTTTTGAGACCTAGTGTCTTTATCCATTCGGCTGGCAATGACATCAATACACTGCTTCCAATTTTCTGTAAGCGTCTTTCGTTCTGAAACATATTAATTTAAATGCATATAAATTAATTAAACATTATTCTTATATTTTTCAAAATATTATATTATTGCATCAAATGACCTTAGAAATAAATCCAGCTGTTTCTATTGTTAAGGCATATAGTCCAAGCCATATTACCGGATTATATAGTGAGGTCAAAGGCGAATCTATTTTGAAACAAGGCTCTCTAGGAGCAGGGATCTCCATTAGCAAGGGAGTAAGAACCACCGTCGAGCTCTATGATAGTGAGACAAACAATTTCATTATTCAAATCAACGGTGCCGTTTCGAAAGATGCTCTCGTTTCAAGATATATCATAAATGAATTCCTGAATAAAGTAAACAAAAAGTACTTTCTAAAAGTAAATCATGAAGTTGATGTGCCAATAGGATATGGAATTGGCACAAGTGGATCTGCAGCATTGAGTTTGTCGTTTGCACTCAACGAAGCACTTTCATTGGGTTTTTCCGATATAGAATCAGCTCAGATAGCTCATAAGGCTGAGATAGAGTGTAAAACAGGTTTGGGTACGGTACTTTCAGAATTTTACGGAGGACTGTGTCTTCGGACAAAAGGAGGGGCGCCTGGTATTGGAAAAACAAGCGTTATAAAAATAAATAATTACAAAATCGCAATTTTCTGTTTTTCACCCATTTTTACCCGGTATTTTATCGACAGCATCAGAAAGATATCAAACCATGAATGTAGCAAGATGATTATGAAAGTCCTAAAGACAAAAAAGATCTCGGACTTCTTGGAACTGTCATACCAGTTTTCAAAATCTTTGGGATATGCAAATACAAGCTGTAGTAGTCTGATTGATGTTTTAGTACAAAACGGTTTTTATGGAAGTACGGCTCTGTTTGGGCAAACCGTTTTCACAATAGTGAAAGAAAACGAACTAAGCACAATTGACAAGATTTCAAAAAATTTCCCTGCAAGATTATTTATTTCTGATATCGAAAATGAGGGCGCCAGAATAATTAGAAAAAATGACACATAAAATCCCATCAAATCATCCGAGAGCAAGTTCACTCAGTATAAGAGAAAAACTGGTTGATGGATTCAATAGAGGAATCGTAGTTCCACAAGGACTAATTGCTCATGGTAGGGGTGAAGCATTTGATTATTTGCTGGGCGAGAAAACCACAAAATATGCATACGACGCTGAAAAAGTCGCAGTATGTATACTATTATTATCAGATAAATCCACTATATCCATAAATGGTAACACTGCAGCATTATGTGCTAAAGATTTAGTCAAACTAAGTTATGTTACTAAATCAAGAATTGAAGTAAATCTTTTTCATAGGAGTGTGGCAAGATCCAATGCCATAGCGCGGAGATTAAGAAAAGAAGGTTCACACGAGGTATTGGGAGTGGACACTAAGCCAAAGTCCATAATCTATGGCATATCAAGTAACCGCAAGTTTGTCGATAAAGAAGGAATAATGGACTCTGATACTGTCTTAGTTACATTAGAAGATGGTGATAGAACAGAAAGTCTAGTAAGGATGGGTAAGAAGGTCATTTCCGTCGATCTGAATCCGCTATCTAGAACTGCGATAGCATCTAACGTTACTATTATTGATAACATTGTGCGCGCAATACCAAATATGATAAGGTTATCTGAACAACTTGTCAAGAAGCAAAAGTCATATTTACGGAGTTTGATTAAGAATTTTGATAACAAAGAAAATATACGCAACTCATTACTAGTAATTAAAAAGGGAATATGAAATGAGCGGCCAAAAAAAATCAAAAGTTACAATTTCCGAAATTTTGGACAAGAAAAGGAACAAGGAAAAAATAACAATGTTAACATCTTATGATTATTCTATATCTCGTATTTGTAATGAGACTAATTTGGACATAGTCCTGATAGGCGATAGTGCAGCGAACGTCATGCTAGGTTATGATTCGACAAGGAAGATTGGAATGACGGAAATGTTGACATTTTGCAAAGGGGTAGCTAATGCAATAACAAGACCATTAATAGTTGCTGACATGCCATTTGGATCCTATCAAACAGGATTGACGATGGCGATTAAAAACGCCCTTAAATTTCTGAGATGTGGTTGTGACGCAGTTAAGTTAGAAGGTGGAATCGAAATTGTCGATATAATCAAGAATTTCACAGCCATTGGTGTTCCTGTAATGGGACATATAGGATTACAACCTCAGACTACTCCGCTATATCATGGCTACAGCTCACAAGGTAAAACGGCTGAAGATGCATTAAAGCTAATTGGCGAAGCAAGGGCACTAGAAGAAGCTGGTGTTTTTAGCATTGTTCTTGAAAAAGTTACCAACGAAGTATCATCAATCATAGCTCAATCTGTTAAAGTACCAATAATAGGGATAGGATGTGGTCCCAATGTGGATGGACAAGTTTTGGTAATTCATGATATGTTGGGCTTGTATAAAGATATGGAGCCTAAGTTTGTAAAAAGGTATCTGAATTTATCGGAACAAATATTTGATGCAATAAAAGAATATGAAAATGAAGTTAAATCTGGAAAGTTCCCACAAGAAGAACATACATACCATATGAACGAAGAAGAGTTTGCAAAACTTGAAGAGATGCTCAAAAGGGTCTAGATATGATTAATTCAGAGAATTCTCGAAATCAAAAACATGTTTCAAAGGAAATCATAGGTCAAGAAAGCAATGTCCTAAAAGGAATGAATATCGTCCTTTGCATTACTGCAAGTGTTGCTGCCTACAAAGCAATAGATCTTAGTAGAATGCTGATGCGATATGGAGCAGAAGTCCACCCGGTGATGTCAAAATCAACCAATTCCAAGTTACTGACCGCAGAAATAATGAATTGGGCTACAGGAAACAAAACTATAACGGAATTAACATCAGAGCTTGAACATATCACCCTTGCCAATTATGGAAAATCGGATCTAATTCTTGTATATCCTTGCACTGCCAACACTCTGGGTAAATTTGCCAATGGAATAGAAGACAATCCAGTGACCACTGTACTGAGTGTAGCATTCGGTTCAAAAATACCCATTGTTATTGCCCCTGCAATGCACGAGGCCATGTATGAAAATGTCATTATCGGAGATAACATAAAGAAATTAAAGTCATTAGGAGTATCGATATTAGAACCATCGATATCAGAAGATAAAGCCAAAGTCGTTTCTGCAGATAAGGTATTGCAATTTGTTATTAGTAAAATTGTAAATAAGAACGGAAAAATTGAGCCGAGAGTGAATGTATTGGTAACGGCAGGTTCGACTATTGAATATGTTGATTCGATCAGGATTTTGACCAACTTAAGCTCTGGAAAAATGGGTTTGAATATAGCACAACATTGTGCAGATAAAGGTTACAATGTAACTTTTGTTTACGGCCATGGTTCCTTGAATATCCAAGATGATTCAAGAATGAATATCGTAAGAGTTAAGACTACTGAAGAAATGCTAAAGGTCTTGAGAGAAAGAATTTCGAAAGAAAAGCAACATATTGTCTTTCATGCTGCCGCAGTCGCTGATTTTACCGTGGCACACTCCGGAAAAAAATCCCCCAACAAAATGGATACTCGAAAAGGAACTACAACTATTAAAATTATTCCAACTCCAAAAATTATCGACAGAATAAAGGATTTTGATAAGAAAATTTTCTTGGTGGCGTTTAAAGCGGAACATGATGTTTCAGAAGGGATATTGGTGAAAAAAGCTGTCGCCAAGCTTAAGGAGTGTAACGGTGACTTAATCGTAGCCAATGATGTTTCAAGAAAAGGATGCCACTTTGGTTCTGATACAAACGAGATCTACATAATAGATAAAGAAAAAAACATTATTCACATTCCACTTGAATCAAAGAAGGAAATAGCCAAAAAACTAGTAACGATAATTTCAAAAAAGCTTAACATTGGACAATAAGCGATTTTTGATTACAGAATTAGTAACTCCTTGGTAAATTTAGTTAGGGCTAAATCTTCAACACTGTCATTAACTATTACTGTGTCTTCAATTCTTACACCAAACTTGGAATTTATGTAAACACCAGGCTCAACTGTAACAACCATGCCTCTATATAGTTTCTTTGGTTCATTTTGACGTATCCATGGTTGTTCGTGAACTTCCAAACCCACTCCGTGTCCAGTAGAATGAATGAAATTATCTCCATACCCTTCGTCTGATATTATTTTACGGCATACCTCATCAACTTTTCCGCACTCAATTCCTTCCTTTATATTTTCGAGCCCCTGCTGTTGAGATTTCCTGACAAGATCGTACACCTGAGACATCATAGGATCTGCCTTGTTTAAGGCGAATGTACGAGTGGCATCAGAAATATATCCCTTATATCTCAGTGTTAAGTCTACAACTACCAAGTCTCCATTGGCAAATTCCCTGTTTGATGTTTCGAAATGAGGTAGAGCACTATTTGGTCCACCAGCAATTATGAATGGATTTAAAGTATAAGGATAGCATGTAGAAGTTGCTTCCAGATTCATTGCTTCAAAGAGTAATTTTGACTGCAATTGTTTTTCGGTAAGTCCTGTTTTTATCTCCTCTTTGCATATTTCATATAGCTTGTCTATTATATGCGACGCCTCTTTGATTTTTTTAATTTCGTATTCATCTTTGATAATTCTTGAATTTCGAAATGGACTTTCATCCAAGACAAACTTTCTGTTATCAGTTTGTGGTAAAATAGCTTGAATTGTTTCATAATCACTACAGTCAGAATAAAATCTTTGTTTTGTTAAGTAGGGTACTATTGATTTAATCAATCCTACGCCACGCTCAGTAGTAATAATTTCAGAATATTTGGACTCATTTGATGCTCTGCTGCTTTCTAACTTGGGAACGAAGAGTTTGGTTTCATCAGGGGTGCATATGGCCACAGATTCCCCCCAAAAACCCGTCAAATAGAAAATATTTTCTGGTTTGAAAACCATCAATGCATTAAATCCGCTTCCAACAATTGAATCAAGGATTCTTTTGGCACGTTCGTTAGGCATAATTTAAGGCTAAATAAAATCATTTATGTCTTTTTCCAATTTTTACGTAATTATAAATATTGGCTATAATCTTTTCATGACTGTAATTGGAATACCTTGTAATGCTTCCCGGCCCAACTAACGTTCCTAATAGAGTTATTAACGCAATGCTCACTCCGATGATAAACCATCGAAGTGATGATTTTAGAAAATTATACAAAGATATCGTAAGTAAGACACAAAAAGTATTTGAGACCGAAAATGATATTGTAGTACTTACAACATCAGGTACCGGGGCCGTCGAAACTTCTGTTGTAAATCTAATAAAAAAGGATGATGTGGTGATCATACCAGTAAATGGAGAATTTAGTACCAGACTAGCCGATCTGATCGATAACTATGGTGGAAAAACTATCAGGATAAATTCACCGTATGGACAAAATCCACCAATAGAAAAAATACAAGAGGCTTTTGAAAAAAACTCCAAAGTTAAGGCGCTATACGTGGTTTACAATGAAACATCTACAGGCACTACTTTGAGATATTTATCCAAATTAGGTGATATCTGTAAGGCCCACGGAGCATTTTTTGTAGTTGATGCAGTCTCAATTCTAGGTGGCGATGAATTACCCGTGGATAAGTGGAATGTAGACATTTGTTTCACCGCAACTCAGAAAGCACTAGCTGCACCCCCTGGAATAGCCCCTATTTCTATAAGCAAGGAAGCAAAAAAATACATGATTGAGAATCCTCCGGCAAGTCAATATTTGAACCTAAAGCGATATTTCAAATACTACAATGACAGTTTTGAAACTCCTTTCACACCTGCCATTAGCCTTTTCTATGCTTATCAAGAGGCATTAAATATTATTCTCGAAGAAGGAATTCAAAATAGAATTGAAAGACACAGAAAATGTGCTAATGCATTCTATTCAGGACTGGAAGCTTTGGGTTTTACTCCATTTGCCGATGCAAATTCTAGAAGCAATGTTGTAATTGCAGTAAATTATCTTCCTGGTATTGATGATAAAAAATTTCGAGAGTTGATTTCATCTAAGTTTAAGGTATTGATAGCAGGGGGATTCGGAGAGCTTAAGGGAAAGGTTTTTAGAGTAGGATGCATGGGTGAAGTAAGCAGTTACCACGTTATGAGAACTCTTTCTGCAATCTCATCATCAATGTCAATTCTGGGTGTACCTCCCATTAAGGATGGATTATCAGTTGCAAATAATATACTGAGTCAATGATAGCAAGTTGTTAAGCTTAATATTATGGTAAACCGACAGCAAATTTCGTGACAATGGAAAAAGGATCACTTATTCTTATAGACTATACTGCTAAAGTTAAGGATTCAGATGAGATTTTTGAGACCACTGTTGAGGAAAATGCAAAAAAATCTAATCTCTATGATCCAAGCATAAAATATGAACCCAGGTTAGTGTCAATAGGTGAAGGATGGGTATTGAAGGGCCTAGATGAAATTCTATCAACGGCAAAACTTGGTGATGCTTTGGATGTTAATATACCTCCTGACAAGGCGTTTGGCTTGAGAGATCCAAATAAGGTTAGAATGATACCACAAAGAAAATTCGGTGACAAGGCTGATGAAATTAAGGCTGGAGACGTAGTCGACATAGACGACAGACGAGGACTTGTCAGGTTCATCGGATCCGGCCGAGTTCAGGTTGACTTCAATCACAGGTTAGCAGGAAAAACGCTAAATTATAATGTCAACATTCTAAAGATCTTAAAAACTAACGAAGAGAAAGCAACTTCTCTTGTCAAAAGAAGACTCCTTCTTGATGGTGACAAAATTTCAATATCTTTTGATAAATCCGAAATCGCCATTACCTTACCCGAGGAATCCTTTTTAGTAGAAGGACTACAGGTCATAAAAAAGGCAATATCAACCGATTTGTTTAAGTTCATTTCGGCTATTGAGAGCATAAAATTTGTGGAAATTTACAATAAATCCAAGACTACATCAAAACCAAAGGAAGAACCAAAACCAAAGGAAGAACCAAAGTCACAAAAGAAATAGAATCTTTTAAAATGGATGTCTCCTATGAAATCGTCATCATCTAGATCCACCATTCTCTTACTTATTTAGATGACACTGACCGAGTTTGCTATTTCTCTAGCTGATTCTTTATCCATTTTGATTTTGTTAAGGATAGTATACCTTTCAGGTCTGAGTGATTGAGCAATTAATAATGATTCTATGATTTGGTCTTCGGTTACATCAATCTCCTTTGCAGTAGTTGGAGCCTTAATATTCTGCAGTGTCTTGATGATGATATCATGATCCAGTCCGTGAATTTTTGACATCATTATTGTACCAATTCCAACTCTCTCTCCATGCAAACCACAATTGGTCTTTGCTACATATTCTAGTGCATGACTAAACAAGTGTTCTGAACCAGAACATGGTCTGCTACTACCAGCAATACAAGAGGCAACTCCGGCACTTATTAGTGCCTCTACAATTGTCCTTATGTTGGCACGAGAGGTCAATTTGCTAGAATTTTCAATTATTATCTTTGCACTCATATTTGCAAGATTTGCGGCGTAACTTCCAAAATATTCGTTATTATCATCTCTTGCAAGTTCCCAATCTTTAACCGCAGTGATTTTGCCAATTAGATCACCACATCCGCTAGCCTGGAGTCTATAAGGTGCTTCTGAAATGAGTTTAGTATCTGCTATTACTCCTATTGGGGCATGGGCCTTAAGTGAGTAAGGCTTATCTCTACCACGGATAGAGACAAAGGGACTTGAAATTCCATCATGTGACGCTGAAGTGGGTACGCTGATAAATGGAATGTTAAGATTAAAAGAAATCATTTTTGCAACATCGACTGATCTTCCACCTCCCACGCCTACAATAAAATTGGGTTGCTCTTTTCTAACAAGTGATTGAGCAGAATTTATATCATTCATGGATGCATTTGGAGTCTCAATCCATTTATGCTCCAAAGATGAGCTATGCAGAGCTTCCACACATTCTTTTCCCACTCTTGCTTTTACTGTATTTCCGGAGATGACGGCGACTATTGAGGTTTTATCATTTAAATCTCTTATGAATGATCCAAGTTGATAGATTACATCGTTACCAATTAGTATCTTTCTTGGTAATTCCATTAAATGATTGGGATCCGATGTCAATTAGTCTTGCTATATCATTGTTATATTTCATTTTATTTCTATCGCTTTGCAGTTAGAATCAATCGAGCCTTTAGCAGTTAATTTTAACAGCTGGAAATATCCATAGATGTTACAGCGTGGGTTGCAAGATGCATGATGTTTAAGAACCTTTATTTAGCTCATCATACATTCCAATGTACAAACTTCTGAATGAAGAGAATATAACTTAGTGAAATATTGATATGTATGATAGAGTACAGGATGAAGAACGCAATCAAAACATTGTTGCCGCTATTCTAAATAACCTTCCCTCGGAATCCGAAATAACCAAAATAGAATACGAGGGACCATTTATTGTATTATATTCAAGAAAACCTACAACCCTTTTGGAAAATCAAGAAATCATTTCTAAAATGGTGAATTCAATAAAAAAGAGAATAGTTATCAGAACAGATACCTCCATCAGGTCTTCTGAGGACTCGGTAAAACAAATAATTCGTTCTAGCACTTCCTATCCAAACACTATATCTGAAATTTTTTTTGATCCTGCTCTCGGGGAGGCAACCATTTTTGTAAACGATTTTAGAACTCTAAAAGAACTCAGCCAATTAGAAATTCCACTAGTTGAAAAAACAGGTTGGAAATTAATTTATAGATATGTCCCAAGTGACTTGAAGCTCATTAGATACATGAATCAAATATTACACAATTCGTCCGAAGAAAGAATGTATTTTTATAAACGAGTTGGTGAAAAAATATTTAGACAAAAGCTTGCTGGTTCTGAAGAAGCAAGTATTGTTTGTTTGGGCGGATTTTCAGAAATTGGTAGAAGCGCAATGTTGATCGTTACTCATGAAAGTAAGATAATCCTGGATTTTGGTATTAAGAGTTATCAACACGAAGACAATGACATTTTGCCACGATTAGATATTTATGGTCTTGGCATGAATGAAATCGACGCGGTTATTATTTCCCACGCACATCTTGATCACTGTGGAGCTGTACCTATTTTATGCAAATATGGATATGATGGTCCGGTATATTGCACTGAACCTACTTTTCCAATTATGATATCAATACTACAGGACTATGCTTCAAAGACCAAAGAGGCTTTATACTCGTCAAGGGATATTGAAAGATTAATTACTCAAGTAATTCCTCTTAATTTTGGAGCGGTTACCGATATCTCTCCAGACGTTAGAATAACTTTCGCAAATTCAGGACATATGATTGGTTCTGCCTCTACACACATGCATATTGGAAATGGTGATTACAATATACTGTATACCGGCGATTTAAAATTTGGTAGACTAAATACTGTGGACAACGCTTTTTGGAATTTCCCAAGAGCAGAAACGCTAGTAATAGAAAGTACGAACGGAAATAGAGACGATAAATTTGTTACTAGAGAAGTAGCGGAAGAGAACCTAGTCAAAAGTATCAATTCGACCATTCAGGATGGTGGACGAATATTGATTCCTGTCCCTGTCCTCGGTTTATCACAGGAAATTTGTGTCACCTTAGGAATGTTAAGGAGCATCAATAAAATAAATCCTGAAAATATTTTTGTGGACCAAAAAATACTGGATATGTTCTTTTTTTACGAGATGTATTCAGAATACCTATCAAAAACACTAAAGCAGAGAATAAGTGAGCGAACTGAAGATCCTCTTTATATCAACAGGCTTGTCAGTTTAGAACCATCTGTAAACTGGAAAGGATCTATAATATTGTGTCCATCCTCAATGCTTACGGATGGTCCATCAATTACATATCTGAATCAAATAGCAAGCGATCCTCTGAGTAAGGTTATTCTATTATCCGAACAATTTCAGTCTACACCAGGAAGACTGCTCCAAGAAGGACAGCGTAATATAACTATAGACGGTAATAATCTTGAAGTTAAGTGCAATATTGATATGATACCAGGGTTTAGTATGCACAGTGATTACAATCAGTTATTGGCTTACGTAAATCGATTGAAACCAAAGCTAAAAAAGGTAATTACTAATCATGGGGAAGGAAAGAGATGTCAAAACTTATCAAATTCGATAAACAAGATATTCAAGGTACAAAGTTTCCATCCACTCGTTCAAGAATCAATTAAAGTATTGTGAGCTTGTAGAGAGACTATTTAAGATCCTGTACTCCTTTCCAAATCTTTACATTTGGTGGTGTAATTACTACCCGTTCTTCACCCAATCTTGCAATGTCTCCGCCTGCTGATTTAACAAAACTATACAAATCATCTATCGCCTTTCGTAGGGTTTCTATATCCTTCTGGGCCATGGGTGTTATTCGTACTATTAGAATCATGTGCTTTTTAGCATCATCTTTAATCGAATCAACATCGCTAATATCTTTTAGAGTTATGGCCTTAAGGTAAATGGGTTGATTTTGCAAGGTAGCACATCCTCTTATTGATAGCTTGAGAGGTTAAAAAGTCAAATAGTTATTCTGGTCAAATATTTTTAACTTGTAGCTTCATTTTCTACAATTAAAGGTTCGGAAAAATCAAAAGTAATTTCAAAAGACAAAGGTATTATACTGCTTTTTATTAATTTTTAGTCTAAATAATTGAAATAATGTTCATTTTTTAGTAAATATTCTATCTTCATCATCGACACTGGGTAGTAAAATTTAAGGTGGATAGGTTATGACTTAAGATTTTAATATTTGTGTAATTGCCTGTGGTTGAACAATGGATACCGAAATAACGGCGTTTATTGGAACAAAAAGGTATACTGCTACATCTAGTTCTCCAATTCAATTAATAGACGATTTATTGTTGAGTAAACACCGTTCAAATTGGTAATACAATGCGCTATGCCTTCAATATTATTTTCACTCATTTGAATGCCTTTGTTGTACTTTGTCTCAATCTTGTTATTGTCGGTTTCCAGATACATAGTATAGATTGTATGATATCTTTGAAGGGAACAATGATGAGTATATTGTCTGATCTCAAAGTTATTTATGTTCATCCCATCTATAACACTTTTTTTCAATATTATGATTTTCTTAATAGGATCACCTTCCCAATGGTCAAGATCGTCATCGCGTTTAAATGTCATTTCTTTTCATATTCTAAAAATCTTACCCATTCTGGAAACCATAAATTATATTCTGAAATCCCGATACCCTTGGAGAGAATGGAAGGCGAATTATAAAATACCTTATTTGCGCCCAACTCTTTAGAAATCCTGGTATTTAGTTCCTCAAGTGAGGGCACTTGTCCAATATATTTATGGGCAATCAATTCTCTGTTGTGGGTATACAGACCAACTTGTCGTCCGTCGACGGATGGGACATAGCTGACGATAACAGAAACTGATTTGACGCCTACCTTTCTTAGATAATAGATAGTTTCCTTGGCCGTGATTCCAGTTTGAATTGTTCCTTGAATTAGTCCAATGTTTTTTTGGCTAATTTTGTGTTTGAGAATATATTTTAATGATTTTCCGGAAGTTATCATCTTATTCTTGCTAATATTCTCAGAAAAATCTATCATTCTATCGGAATCATCGTACCTGTCATTTATTATAGCTTCACCTAAGTCAAATTTTGGAATATGATTCCTGTATTCTGCACTAAAGCCAAGAGTCATTGGTCTAGGATAATCGGGTTCTGCATATGCTGCATCAATATCGATGTTAGAATGTGTAGAAAGAAAATCTGCCTGCACTTTTCCAATCCTCTTTCTGGTTTCATAAATTCCTTTTCCATTAATAGTAGCAGTAACATGAGACTCTCGGATGAATTCAAAGGGATCTATCATTGTCCTCGTAGTGGGAAGGGATAGTATCTTTTGTTGACCATTTTCAACATCCATTTTGATTAATTGTCCTGGTCTTACATCTTCAAAATTCATGTTTGGAAAAGGGATGCGGAGGGAATTTTCTGAAGCTATTATGGAGATTGAATTGTTCTTGTCCGTACCGCTTACAAGTGGTTTAAAGCCAGTAGAATCTCTGTACGAATAGATCTTTCCATCATACATCATAGTTAGATTGCCCCTCAAATGTCTGTCCAAAAATTCACAAGCTTTTTCAGCATTCCCCTGATCTATTAATAATTTCTTAAAAATACTATAAATCTTGAAAAGTGAATCGGCATTAGCCGCATCGCCCACAAGTGGATGCAGATGCAATTTTTCAATGTCAACAAAGAATCCGTCAAGTACTACACTAATCTTATTCATGCTTCTAAATCTAGGAGTTCTTTTGGATAAATAGCCTAATCCGATCATATATCTAAGGTTACTATTATCATTAACGATTTTCGGAATTGAACCATCTCCAGGGAATGGGCCAATACCACTAGAAACCAAGTTATCTATTATTATCTTCCAGTAAGCTTTCCCTCTATGTTGAAGCATCTGCAATGAATTAATGAAATATGAAACTAGGATTTCTCTATCTGCCGAATAATTTGTAATTGCAAAGATGCCGGCCAATGATCAATACTAGATCTATAGAGAAATTAAATATTTTGTTTGGGACGGCCCAGTTTTTGATGACGCAGAACAGTTTAGAGGAAGAAAAGCAATGTGAAAGAATGTCGAAATGGTAAAAGAAATGCAATAAATACCACAAGAGCTGGGTCTGGACTATAGAGCGGCTTGAGAGAAAAAATGGTCATAGAATCCTTGTCTTATAAAAGGATGGCATTCAAAAAATAATTCAGTATTTAAATTAAATAATAATTTTGGTATAGTTGTGAAAACATAAAAAAATCGAATAAGCGTCATTATAATTCATATACTAGACTAACGAAAACAACAGAATTTACTATATGCATTGTTTATTTGGGAAATATTTAACGCAATAAAATTGGCAAAGCAATTTAATGAAAAAATAAAAAAAGTAAATGTAAATTAATTGTAGTCAAGAAGATTAATTTTAAAACTTTAATTCATATGTTATTGTTAGTTTCTAGTCCTAATGAGGGACCATTATTCTAGCTCGAGTCTTGCTTATTTGGTATTCCGTGAGAAAATTAATTCCGAATTATTCATAAATATTATCCGAAAGCTCGACGACGTGTTCGGAGGATGATATAGCTGTGTACAGCTTTTTATCAAAAAGGGGATCGAGAAAATAAGGGTATTGAAAGAGTTGCGCTAAATAACTTTTTATTCCCACTTTCATATGATACTACCGCGAGTATCCAAATAGATTTTATTATCGTATGTTTGTAAATCGCTTAAATAAGACTTAATTGTATAAAGAGTATTGTTTAATCCTCCCAATTTAAAAATAGATCATGTCCACCTTAATGTATCTGATTTAGAAAAGTCGCTTCAGTTTTATAGATCGATTCTTGGATTTAATATAGCAAGAAAAGATCACAAAACAGCATTGTTATCTGCATCATTAGACGATAGTAATTCGGGGTCATTTTTGGTTGCATTATCAGAATCTGACAACAAGGTCTTTTCCATAACTCGAAATAGACACAAAGCAGGAATGTATCATTTTGCAGTATTGTTACCAGGAAGAAAATTTCTATCGCTTTTTCTCAGGCATATACGAGAAAAGCTTAATCCTGAATACTATGAAGGTATGGCTGATCATGGTGTATCAGAATCTATTTACATACATGATCCAGATTTAAACGGAATTGAAGTTTATACAGACAGATCGCCTTTGAAATGGAAATGGACTGATGGTAGAGTACAAATTGTTACTGAGCCTTTAGACACACAAAATCTATTGAAAGAATCAATTGCAGTTGACGTAGAATGGAATCATCTTCCTCCAACAACGTCAATAGGTCATGTTCATTTACATGTTTCTGATCTTGGTAAAGCAAAAACATTCTATAATGAAATTTTGGGTCTAAATCATACTGCTACCTACCCTGGGGCATATTTCTATGCGTCAAATAGGTATCATCACCATGTTGCCACCAACACGTGGCTCGGAGAGAACATTACTTCTGCACGCAATAATGAAATAGGATTAGATCATTTTGCAATAAATTTGAATGACCATGGTGATTTAAGATTGCTCAAGGATCATTTTTCAGAGTTTAATATCAATATTGATGAACAATTAGTCGAAAGTGATATGCAATTTGCGTCAACATTTTATGCTTATGATTCTGATGGCATACAAATACAATTTTTACATAATAATTCATAGAATAAGAAATAATGAGATTACTCAAAGGAGATCTAATATTGTGGATTTTTTAGGTTGCATTTGAAACTTCACTTATCCTGACATGGAATGGATTTCATACGCACGGTACAGTGAGTGACCTATAGGAAAAAGTGTGAAGGCAGATAACACAGATAATTAAAAATGAGAATATAACATTACAGTAGTTTGACAAAAAGTCGATAATGAACACTTTAAATTATGAATTATGACAATCATATCAATTGCTCATAGGCTTAATTGGTAAGGCAAACGTTGGTAAGTCCACCTTTTTTTCTGCATCAACAGATAACGTTGTGAACATTGCAAATTATCCGTTTACGACGGTCAAGCCTAATCTAGGAATTTGTCACGCTAGAGTAAAATGCGTATGTACGGAATTTGGAGTCAAAGATAATCCAGTTCATTCCATTTGTATAGATGGAGTGAGATTTATTCCAATTGAAATAGTTGATGTAGCCGGTTTAGTCCCTGATGCTCATGAGGGCAAGGGACTGGGAAACAAATTCTTAGACGATGCAAGACAAGCAGACGCCCTTATTCATATTATAGACCTCTCTGGTTCTACTGATTCAGAAGGAAGGCCAATAGCAACAGGTACAGGCGACCCAGTGGAGGATATTAAATTTGTTGAAGAAGAATTTGATCTTTGGCTTGTATCGATTATTAAAAGGGATTGGGACAAAATAAGGGAGCTTGATTCATCAGGCCTAAATACAACTCAGATTTTGAAAAAGAGATTGTCAGGACTCGGAGTAACTGAATCAGCTATAGATAAAGTCCTGAACAACTTGAATTTACATAATAAGAAAATTAAAGATTGGACAGAACAAGAAACGTTAGATTTTTGTCATAATACAAGAAAAATCGTAAAGCCTGTAGTCATTGCAGCAAATAAAGCTGACATTTCAACTTCCCATAATTTCCTGCAACAAATTGTAGAAAAGTACCCTCACGTAATACCCTGTACGTCAGAATTAGAAATGTTGTTGCGAAAAGCAGCAAAGAATGGATTTGTTCATTACCTTCCAGGAGATAATTCTTTTGAAATTAAAGAAAGTATGCAATTAAGCGAAAAACAGAATGATGCGCTACAAATTGTTTCAGAATTCATTAAAAAACATGGTACTACAGGTGTTCAAGAGATAATAAATATCGCTTGTTTTAATCTATTGAAGAAAATAGTGGTATATCCTGTTGAAGATGAATCAAAATTAACGGATAAAAAGGGGAACATTCTTCCAGAAGCTTATTTACTAAATGAAGGATCAACTGCAAAGGACCTGGCAATTGCAATACATCAGGAATTGGGAAAAGGTTTTCTTTTTGCTATTGATGCTAGAACAAAGAGAAGATTGGGAGCAGACTACAAATTAGAAAATAATGACGTGATTAAAATAGTATCTGCGACGAGTAGAAAGTGATAACTATGTTATGTCTAGGAATTGAAAGTACAGCACATACTTTTGCTTGTTCTGTAGTCAAGTATTCAGATTCTGATACTGATAAATCGCCTAATATTCTTTCAGACGTTAGAAATATCTTCAAAGCCCCCGATGGATCGGGAATCCATCCAAGGGAAGCAGCTCGCCATCATGCATCAGTAGCAATAGAGGTTCTTAAACAATCTTTAGAATCTTCTAAAATAAAGTACAAGGATTTAGATGTTGTGGCTTACTCTGCTGGTCCTGGACTTGGTCCCTGCCTGAGGATTGGAGCTGTCATTGCTCGTTCCATATCTTCATTTTATGATATTAAATTGGTCCCCGTCAATCACGCACTAGGGCATATTGAACTTGGAATGAGTCTTACTGGAGGTAAGGATTCTCTAGTGCTATTGGTTTCTGGTGGTCATACTATGTTACTGGTATTTAATAACAAAAGATGGCGGGTAATAGGTGAAACATTAGATATTACTTTAGGTCAACTTCTAGATCAATTTGGACGTCACCTCGGATTGGCATCGCCATGTGGATCAGAGATAGAAAGATTGGCAAATAAGTCATCCAAAAATTATGTTTCGCTACCATATTCAATTAAAGGGAATGACATTACTTTTTCGGGAATACTATCTGCTGCAAAGAGATTAATTTCAACTGGTAAATACACAAATGAAGACATATGTTATTCGATTCAAGAGACTGCATTTGCAATTATTACAGAGGCAGTTGAGAGAGCTCTCTCCGCTACCGAAAAAAGAGAACTACTGGTTGTTGGAGGTGTATCTGCGAACAAAGATCTTTCCCGTATGCTTAAACTTGCATGTCGTAGACACAAGGCAAAATTCAATCCCTGTCCTATTTCATTTGCAGGAGATAACGGAGTACAAATTGCCTGGACCGGGATATTATCTTATTTGAAAACAAAAAATTTTATAGAAATATCCGAATCCATTGTTAACCAATCATGGCGAATTGATACTGTGGATGTATTGTGGAGAGAATAAATTTCAAACTATCGGAGACAAGAAGCATTAACATGGTTCAAATTCTCACAAATTTAATTACTCGACGGGTTTTTTCCGGTAGCTTTTAATAATTTATTGGTCTATTTAGTGTATGGTGAATAAAAAATTGGTTCAAAAATCAGTATTATTATTTGTGGCATTTGGACTTGTAATGGCAGCATTAGTTGCAGCAGTAGTCATGTCTACAAATACTAGCGAAGCATTTCCGAAAGGGAAAGATCACAATGAAATGGTCTTTGGTGCTATTTCAAGCATTCAAAATAATGAAGAAGGGAAGCCTGCATGGGTTCTTTCTGGCCACTGGTTAACAAATATTGTAAATAAAACAAAGGATAGTTTCAACCAGACAAACGCAGCAAAATTTGATTCATGGTTGTATATGGCCATGTTGGACGGATCGGCGATGCATAAACATGTTATCTCGAATTTTTCACTTAATGATATTAGCAACCAAGGCAACGCTACTTCTTATAAAGGAACAGTCACTGTGACAATGAAAGATGGACCCGTTGAACAAGTACCAGTTGAAATAAAAGTAATGAACAATCATGTAATCGGCATATCACTGGACGCCACTAAAACTAATAACCACTTTGGTGATACACCAATATATGGTATCATCCCTCCCAAGGCGGATATTATGAAAATGAAATCTTATATGGGTAACAAGACAAATATGAGTATGCACACGAATATGAGCCAGTGGTAAAAGCAATAGAACGGTCAAATATCGGATAGGATATCTTAATAAGTAAAATAGAATCCTACACCACTTTTATTTAGATCTAGTACAATTGCAAATCGTAAAGGAAACTAATCTTGGTCCTTCATGAATAATCTTTTTTGATTGTCAATTTCTTTAGCCCATTTCTTACTGTTAAATACACTAAATTTGTATTTTGAACTACCTATCTCTACAACGACCTTGGTAAGTATGAATCCTTCAGGATGGACATTACCTATTTTATCTAAAGTCTCATTCAATAAGGCGCTTCCTAATTTTTTATTTAGGGTGGTCAGATTTCCTTCTGTTTTCTCAAAAATAATCCTCTGGCTGGTTAAACTTAGAATTCCACTACCAAGTTTTACTTCCGAGCAATCTTCTTCAAGAATTAATTTTTCTCCCGGATTTGGATCGACTTGTGGTACCACATTTTTATTTCCAAACATTGGTTATATTATCATTGCAGCGTTACATCAAACTACTGTTCAAAGGCGCCGAATCGAATATTTATTTGACTAAATGGTATAATAAGAAGGCAGTTTCAAAAATTAGAATACCGAAATCATACCGCCAGAGAAAGCTAGATGATGAATTGAGAAGAAGGAGAACCATTAGTGAATCCAGGATGATTACGATGGCTAAAGAACTTGGATTAAGGACACCTTATATCTATTTCATAGATCCCTATAGAGCTGAGATAGTTATGGAATTTGTTTCAGGAAAAAGGGCAAGCGGTGTTTTAACGTCTTCAATATGTTTCGAAATCGGAAAGTTCGTCTCCACTCTACATTCGAATAACTTGATACATGGTGATCTTACACCATCAAATTTCATTGTAAATAGTAAAGTCACTATGATAGATATGGGACTCTCATTTTATTCAACTCGGAAAGAAGACAAGGCGATGGATATAAGATTATTTAAAGAGATTTTGACGAGTACCTTCCATAACTCATACACCAAATTTTTTGAATATTTCTTAAATGGGTATAGACTTGTTAACTCAGAAGAATTGGAAAAAATTCTACAAAGAATAGAGGATATAGAATCAAGGAAAAGATATGCTATTTCTTAAATATCTTTTAAATTATTTATGTGAATCCAAGAGTAATCAATAGAGTTGATACCAGTACCATTTTTAGTATATAGCAAAGACGTTTTTTGTTATTAAATTTAGGAACAATTAACACATGATGAATTTAGCAAATTTTTTAATTAATTAAGCATACGCTATAAGCTACATCGTTTCATGTCAAACTATGTAGCGCTATGTGCCAGTTATTTCTTGTTTTTAGTAGGAAAATTGAAGAAATCCTATAGTTTTGCGGTAGGAGAAATGGCCTCTTCCAATGATGAACTTATCCCAAATACTGTTGTAGCAATAAACCTATACCCATTAAGTTAAAGAAGTTATTTACTGTCGGAACCTAATGACGAAGGATAATGCAAGATCTCATCAATGGGATGTAAACTGCACAAGTGTAACAGAGAATAAAAGTATATTCTATATTTTGGTAATAACACAAATAGTGATAAATGATCAGGATAAATTCAAACCGAACACTGCTGTGGTTAGAATTGTCAATATTGTAACGATTCTAGTAGATAGAACTAATCAAAACATCGATGGGAAAAGAGGGATCTCAACCCATCGATGTTAACTGAATTAACACAACCTAGTATAAAATGTTATAATTAAAACCGCTGGGACAGTCATGGTGTTGACGATTGATACCACCACGAGTGTATGATGCTGTTCTTAAGTTGTCATAATCATTAAATTGCAAAATCCAATCGAAAATTCTTTGAATTTAGAATAAACGCCAAAGGAATTAAGATAGCGTTAACATATCTGCAAAACGACTGCAATGCATAATAAGATTTCAATAGCACCAACAGGGGACAAGGTAATATAGAGTAATCTTTCAATTAGATCATGAAAATAGAATCACAGAATGAGGAAATAACTGGCCCAGAAGGAAAAATAACGACTGTATGTGGACCTTGTGTTTATGGACGACATGAAGAATGTGATAAAATGATAACTTGTATCTGTGCATCGAGCAACCACAGTCTATAACTATTCTTTTAATTTACTTTAATCTGATTTCAGTCCAAGTTTTTACTATTATGCATAACATATAGTGCGTGAGAACTTAAAATAATCTTGTTTCTAGCGACTCTTTTTATCATACCCGTGTTAGACAATTCATAGACTATCTTATCCGTTTGTTTGCTGCTTAATTCCAGTCCTTCACCCACCTCATATTGATTAATAATACGTAGTTCACCTCTTGTCAAGTCATATATTTTTTTTAGAAACTGTGCAAAATCCGGTCTCAATGGATACAATCATGGGTTAACACATTTAAGTCTTAGAATGCGTTGGATTATAAGATTTCTTTAACACCAGCGGACAGCAAATAATTTTTTTACTAGTTTATTATGTATTTGAAGGCTAAATTTTTTATTTCGGTGTTTGGTTTTTTCTAAAATTGAGAAGAATAATATTTGCAAGTACTAACAAAAGCAAATTTAATGAAATTTTTACCCACATGAGGACTTACAACATAGAAATAGAATTTGTAAAATTTGAGAGTATTGAGATTCAGTCCAAAAGCCTAGATGAAATTGCGCAGCAAAAGGCTAGGGATGCGTATCGAAAAATAGGTAGGCCATTAATAGTCGAGGATACCGGACTTTTTATCGATTCACTTCACGGGTTCCCTGGTCCTTATTCTTCTTATGTTCTTGGGACCATAGGAAATCAAGGGATTTTAGATTTGCTATTGAACAGGA